>OGST01000115.1_pt1 | contig 76797 bp, 64 predicted proteins | sample 1574021 | NCBI WGS metagenome assembly OGST01 (sample SAMN03295847, study PRJEB24534) | human gut metagenome | isolation source: fecal sample 7 from infant 6 | host: Homo sapiens | place: USA: Pittsburgh, PA | collected 2014-07 | reverse complement strand
TAATTATAATAATATAAAAACAATATCATTAATAGATATGTTTAAGGAAAATAAGGATAAGTATATCTATTATAAAACAGATCATCATTGGACGTCATTTGGATCATATTTAGCATATAGTGAATTTGTTAAAAATAATAATTTAAGTTTAGTAGATATTAATAACCTTAATAAGCATGAAGTTAATAATTTCTATGGAACTTATTTTTCAAAAAGTAAAAATTTTAATGCAGAAAGTGATTTAATAACTTATTATGATGTACCAAATTTAAGTGTATCTATAGATGGAGTACCTGTTGATAATATAAATGATAACTCAAAGTGGAGTAGTAGCGATAAATATTCAGCTTTTTTAAGAGGAAATAATGGATTAACTATAATACAAAATAACGATATTTCTAATAATAATAAAATCTTGGTTTTAAAAGATTCATTTGGAAATTCATTTATTCAATATCTAGTTAATAATTATAAAGAAGTATATGTAGTTGATTTGCGGGGTTTTATCGGTAGCTTCAATGAGTTCTTTAAAAGTAATAACTTCGATGATGTATTAATAATGTATAATTTTATAAACCTTGCTGATGATGTAAATATATCTAAAATCAAATATTAGTTATTTAGTAAAATAACTTTATTGACAATACTATAAATATTTGATACTCTTTTAAAGGTTGATTTATATAGTACATAGGAGGAAATTATGGAAGGAACAAAAGAAGTAAAAATTTTAGTTGCTGATCCTTCAGCAATAGGATTATTTGGACTAGCTGTAATAACATTAGTTGCATCATCACAAAAATTAGGACTTACAGACGGGGTATCTTTAGTATTACCTTGGGCTATATTCTTAGGAGCTACAGCTCAATTATTAGCGTGTATAAATGATTTCAAACACAATAATACTTTTGGAGCTACAGCTTTTGGAGCATATGCATTTTTCTGGTATGCAATGGGAATGACATGGCTTATACAAAATGGAGTATTTGGAGAAAAGCTTGCTTCTGCAGCTGATACAAAACAATTAGGATTTGCCTTTTTAGCATACTTAATATTTACATTATTTATGACTATTGGCGCAATGGAAACTAATAAAGTATTATTTATAATTTTTGTTTTAATAGAATTCTTATTTATAGGACTTATGTTAAATTCCTTTGGAATAGTACCACATTTTGCTCATAGCTTAGCTGCATATTCAGAACTTGGAATTGCAATCTTTTCGTTTTATGGAAGTGGTGCAGCTGTTTTAAATAAACATTTTGGTAAAGTATTTTTACCAATAGGCAAACCATTTAACATTTTTAAATAAATAATAAATGTGATATTATAAATATAGTGTTATTGTATTAAACAAATTAACACTATATTTTTTTATTTTAATGAAATTTAGTTACGATTATACTTTGTATAAAATAATTAATATATATTTGACATAAGGAGAAAATTTATGAAGGTATCTATATTTTTAAAAGGAAAAAAGGATCCAGTTGTATACGAAGGAGAAAAAATAGATATAGTAAATCTAAATTTAAATGGGGTTGATTATAAGCAAGTAAGATGCTTCAATAAAAAGGGAAGTTCTAAATCAGAGTTGATTGTAAATAATTTAATAAATAAAATTATCGAGTCATAAAAGGTGCTGTAGTAGCACTTTTTTATTTGTCTGAAAGTATAAATTTTATCTTTCATTAAGTTAAATAAAAAAAGCAAACTTATATATGTCTATAATTTATTGTAAACTTGTTCTAAATTTAAAATGTTTACAATATTATAGTAATGAAAAAGATACTAACAGCATAATAATTTATGTATCTTGAAAAGACACTAACAGCAAATTAATATTATGTATTTACAATGTATGATATAATTATTATATAAACGTGTCTTGTATTAATTTTTAGGAGGGAAAAATGTCTAGTGTTTTAAGTAGGATAAGAGAAGAATTGTATAAAGTCTCGGAAATAGATATAGATGAAGATGAAGTTAATATAAATGTAATAGAAGAATTTATAGATGATATAGAATATTTTAGAAATGCTTCTGAAGAAGAAATTATAGAAAGTTTTAGAAGGATTTTTTACTCTGGAACTAAGTACAGCATTAAGTTATTATTCTTTGTTAGAGATAAGATAAATGGATTAGGAGAGAGAAGAGTATTTAGAGTTATTTTAAAATACTTAGGAAAGGAGCATCCAAATTATATAGAAAATAACTTAGCTTTAATTCCTAAGTATGGTAGATGGGATGATTTATATTCTCTATTTGATACAAAGCTTGAAGATAATGTTATAGACTTATTTAAAAACCAATTACAAATAGATGTTAATTCTAATAATCCATCTACATTGGCTAAATGGCTAAAATCAGAAAATACTTCTTCTAAAGAATCAAAAAGGCTTGCTAATAAAACAAGAAGGTTACTTGGATATTCCCCTAAGGAATATAGGCGATTATTATCTAGCTTAAGAAAAAAGATAGATATAGTTGAAACAAATATAAGTAGGAGAGATTATTCTAAAATAAATTATAATAATCTTACAAAATTAAATATAAAAAAATATCAAAAGGCATTTTTAAGAAATGATAAAGTTAATTACGAAAAATTCAAATTACAAAATAATAAAAATGCTTTTATATTCGAATCTCTTGAGAAGATGATTTCAACTATTAGAAATAATTTGAATAATTATAATAGAAACAGTATAGAAGATATGTATAGCAAAAATTTAGAATATTTAATAGATATAAATATAAGGGATATAAACTCATTTGAAGATACTTTAATAATTAATGGAATTGAAGGGGAGTTTACAAAAGATCAAAATAGATACTTTGATGTATTAATTGCAACAATCCTTTTATACAACAAATTGAATTCGAACAGCTTTAAAAACTATTATATGTCTTTTAAAAAGAATTCTAAATTTAACAAATTAACAGGAAGCGATTATATAGAAGATATCGAAATAATATCTAAAAATAATATAAATTATAATATTGATTTAAACTCAGCCTTAGATTTATTATTATTTACTAGTATTAAAAAGAATTTAAAGCCTGAAGCAATTCCTAAATCTATAATGTTTATATATAATAAAGATGAAAATATTAATTTTATTGATTTTAAGGATATAAATGAAAAATGGATAAATTCAGGATTTGAAGTTCCTAAAATTAAGTTTTGGGATCTAAATGATTTATCTCCAAAGTTTTCAATAAAATATAAAGATGGTGTAACAATTATTAAGGGGTATAATAATTCGATATGGAAGTATTTGCTTGAATGTAAAGAAACGAGTCATTCGAATATTATTATAGACAAATTTAATAATATTGAATATAAAGATTTAATTATCTAAATTAAACAATGCGTATGCATTGTTTATATAATATAAGTTTACATAATGTTTAATATGTTTAATATTGTTATCTATAAATTAAAATAACAAAGATTTATCAAAGTCATATTTGATAACATGCAGTGAATAAAATTGTGAATATAATTATGCAAAATTTATGTATAGCAAAATTAAATTTAAAAATCTATTAAATCTATAAATAACTTATATAAAGACAAAATTAATTATGAAATTTGTCATATTTAAAATTAAATAAATATTTTAAAATAAACATACTTAATATAAATAAAAATAGTATGATTGAGGTTAAAAACATTCAAAAATACAATAAAATAATATAAAAAACCCTAAAAATTATTTCGCTAAATATACATTTATTATATTTCGTACTATTGTAAGTTGAAAATCTCTGTGATATAATAAAATCAAGGCTTTAGAGAGATTTTGGAGGTGAAAAAATGTCTACAGGACGAACGAAAACATATAAATACAAAGATTTTTGTTATACTAACGATGTAAAGAGACTTTTGAACATAGAATTATCGAATAAAGATAAGAAAAAACTTCATTCAGTTTATTCTAATTATTATAATTTAAATGCTGAACGTGGATATGAATTTATAATTGAAGATTTATTTAAACTTGCTGAAGTGCATAAATTATCAACTTCTCAAATAGCACAAATTTATGATACCGGAGTTAGAAACGTTCAAATTTGGCTTAAAGAACTTGGAATAAATCGTAGCATTAAAAAGGCTCAAAAGATCAATAAAAAGAATTCTAAAGTGAATTTAGAATTGAATTCTGTCGAAAATTTAAATTCAAACGCAAACTCAATACAAAGTAAGTATGGTATTGAACAAGTTCAAATTAAAAATTTACCAGAATCAGTTGTTGATTTTCTTAATTATTTAGAAACAATTAAGGGGAAATCTCCTAACACTATTAAAGGATATGAAATAGATTTAACTTTATTCTTTAGATTTTTAAAAATATATAAAGGACTTATTACTGATGATTCTTTAGATTTTTCTGAAATAGATATTAGGGATATTGATAATTCATTTGTTAGGAAAATTAAATTAACTGATTTATATGCATTTTTATCTTTTGCAGAAAAACAAAGAGAAAATGGAAGTTATGCAAGAGCCAGAAAAGTTGCTGCACTTAAATCTTATTTTAAGTTCCTTAATGGAAAAGCAAAAATTATAGATGATAACCCTACTTTGGAGTTAGAATCACCAAAGATAAATAAAAGGCATCCTGTTTATTTATCTTTAGATGAAAGTGTGAATTTACTAAGTTCCTTAGATAAAGATAATAAGAATTATTACAGAGATTATTGTATTTTAACTTTATTTTTAAATTGCGGAATGCGTTTATCAGAACTTTGTAGCATTAAATTAGATAAAATCAAAGGTGATACTTTAACTATAATCGGTAAGGGAGATAAGGAAAGAACTGTTTATTTAAATGAAGCTTGCTTAAAAGCAATTGATAATTACTTAGCTGTTAGAGATACTTCTAAATGCACACCTGAGGATAAAGAATATTTACTACTCTCCTCCCGCTTTAAACCTATTAATAAAAGAACAGTTGAATTACTTGTAAAAAAACATATATTTAATTCAGGATTAAGTAATGAAAAATATACTCCTCACAAATTAAGACATACGGCTGCTACATTAATGTATAAGCATGGTAATGTTGATATAAGAAGTTTACAAAGCATCTTAGGTCATGAGAATATATCTACAACCCAAATATATACTCACGTCGATGAAGAAATTTTAAGAGATGCGGTAAATTCAAATCCACTATCGAAATTATAAAATATATAAGTGGTAAAATATATAAATAAAAAAGGCTAAGATTTTTCGTCTTAACCTTTTTTATTTAATTAGTAATTCCCTTTTAATTTTCTAACTCCTGGGAATATTTCTTCTGTAGCATCTTCTAGTGAATCGTCACCTAATATATCTAAATCATCTATGTATTCAATATGATCAAAAGCGTCAACATAATCACTTGATTCATTTTCTAAAGCGTACTCTCCTACTTCATCAAGTTCTTCAGTTGAAAGCTTTTCTTCTTTTAAAGCTTCTATCATTTTTTTATATTCATTTTCTAAGAATTCATTTTCTTCAACTGTTTTAGCTATATCTTCAATTTTGATTGCTCTTACATCTATACCTTCTTCTTCTAGACAGTCTCCACAGTTGTCACAAATTCTATTAGGATATATATCACAATAATCATCTTCTGTGAATTTCTTAAAATCCATAAATACACCACCTTTGTTAAAGTAAACCGAAACTTATTATAACAAATAAATGTTAAATAAGCAAATTATATAATAAAATTAAATGCTATATGCTTTTAATTTTACTATTCTACTTAATATAAGTAAAATAATTTGCACTACTAATTTTAAGAGATTTATAATGTACATAATATGAAATTTATTATACACATCATAAATTTATTTAATAATTACACATAATTTGCATTATAAATTAATTTAAGAATTACATATAAAAAAATATAAATAATTGCTGTAAGAACATAAGTTTCAAGAACGTTCGTTTTGAGAACATAAGTTTGATATTATCATATTTTTATGCTATAATAATAGAAATAGAGTGAGGTGTTATAATGAACGAAATAAAAGATAAACAATTAGAAATTTATGAGTTCTTAAAGATATATACAGAAAATAAAGGTTATCCACCTTCAGTAAGAGAAATCTGTGATGCTGTTAATTTAAGATCTACATCGACTGTTCATGGTCATCTAAAAAGATTAGAGAAAAAAGGATTAATAAGAAGAGATCCTACTAAACCTAGAGCCTTAGAAATTATGGAAACTTCTAATATGAAAAAAGAAATGTTAAATATACCTTTAGTTGGAAGAGTCACAGCAGGAACACCTATTTTAGCAACGGAAAACATAGAAGATACATTCCCTATTCCTATGGATTACATAAAACATAATGAAGAATTATTTATGTTAAAAGTAACTGGTAATAGTATGATTAATGCAGGAATACATGATGGAGATTATGCCATTATAGAAAAGGCTCCAACTGCTAAAAATGGAGATATAGTTGTAGCACTAATTGAAAATGATGCCACTATAAAAAGATTTTTTAAAGAAAAAGATCATATAAGACTCCAACCTGAAAATGATGCACTATCTCCTATTATTGTTGAAGACTGCATTATTTTAGGTAAATTAGTTGGTTTATTCAGAGCATATTAAAAAATAAGATTCATACAATATTGTATGAATCTTATTTTTTTACTACAATTTAAGGAGGTGCAGACTTTGAAAATTTCTATTTTAAAAAGCAATAATAAAAATAATGACTCCATAGATGAACATAATAATGGCCATATTGTAAAAGAAGACTTTTCTTCTTTAATATTACTTATTAAAGTCATTATAGCATCCGTTTATGCTTTTGGACTTGGATATAGCCTATTTTATAGTGGTGATGATTTTGTTAAAGTTGGAATTAAGTTTTTGCTTATACTAATAGTGTTATATTTCTTAATGGAATTTCCTTATGCTCTTTTAAAGGCATCGTTATTACCAAATGCTTTTAATAAAGATATAATCAAATTAAATTTGAATCCTTATAATATGAGTATATCTATATCTTCCAGGAAGCCTATATCTAAAAATAGAGTGTTAATAGCATCAATAGTACCTTTTATAATATTAGCTTTAACTCCAACTATAATTAGCTATATATTAGAATTTAATATTTATTTGTATGCTATTGCTTCTGCTTCAGCCATAATTTCTATGTCTGATTTAATATTTTCAATAATTCTAATTAGAAATGAGTCTGTTGGTGAAAGTTTAATAATTACACCTTATGAGTATATTGATTCAAATATATCACTAAAGGAAACTTCACTTGATTTAGATAAAGATGATAAGCAAGAATGTAAAGATGAATTTTGCTATCAGTTATTAGAAAATATAGATAAAAGTAAAATAAAAAGTAACTTAATTGAGCAAAATAAAGATCCAGAATATATTAAAGAGATGATTTTTAATGTTGATGATAGTAATGAATAACAAAAACACTAGCTATGTAATTAGCTAGTGTTTTTGTTAAATATAAAGCTATTTTAAATTATTCAATTATATTATTTAAGGAAATTAATATACCTATCTTAGCATGGTCAAATGTAAGACCACCTTGTAAATAAGCTATATATGGCTCTCTAATAGGTGCATCTGCTGATAATTCAATTGAAGAACCTTGAATAAATGCTCCAGCAGCCATTATAACTTCATCATTATATCCAGGCATAGCCCAAGGTTCACATTCAACAAAAGAATCTATTGGAGAACCTTTTTGGATACCCTTACAGAATTGTATAAGTTTATCTTTATCTCCAAACTTAATAGCTTGAATAATATCACTTCTTTTTTCGTTATATTTAGGAAGAACTTCAAAACCTGCAAGTTCCATTATTCTTGAACAAAATACAGCACCCTTTACAGCTTCCATAGCTATATGCGGAGCTAAGAATAAACCTTGATAAAATTGTCTCATAACTCCAAATGTTGAGCCGCACTCTCCTCCTATTCCAGGAGTAGTTAATCTATAACTTGCTTGTTCTACATATTCTTTTTTACCAGCTATATATCCACCAGTTGGTGCAATTCCTCCGCCTATATTCTTTATAAGAGAACCTGCAATTAAATCAGCTCCAACGTCTGTAGGCTCTATAACATCGATAAATTCACCATAGCAGTTATCAACGAAAACTACTACATCTTCTCTTATGCTTTTTACAAACTCAATAACTTCGCCAAGTTCTTTAACTAAGAATGAATTTCTCCATCCATAACCAGTACTTCTTTGAATATGTACAAGCTTTATAGTTTCATCAGATGTTAGTGTTTCTTTTATTTTATCTAAATCAAATTTACCATTTTTCAAATCAACTTGCTTATAGTTAACTCCATATTCTCTAAGTGATCCTATATTTTCTTTACCACTTATCCCAATTATATTATGTAATGTATCATAAGGAGCTCCTGAGATGCATACCATTGTGTCCCCTGTTCTTAAATTCCCCATTAAAGCACAGCCTATAGCATGTGTACCATTAACAAAATGAGGTCTAACTAATGCACTTTCAGTATTAAAGACTCTTGCATAAACTTTATCTAATGAATCTCTTCCTATATCATCATATCCATATCCAGATGAGTTTGTAAAGTGAGATTCACTTATTCTTTCATCTTGGAAAGCCTTCAATACTTTTAATTGATTATACTCTCTTATTTCATCATATGATTCAAAAACCTCTTCTACATCTTTTAAAGCTTTCTTATATAGCTCAAATGTTTGAGGCTTAAAATTAAAGTTTTTCATCATTAATTCTTCTGTTTCTCTTAGCATAACGTTATTATTACATATCATTTAATAATATGTAATTTCTCCCTTCTAAGTAATTAAATAAGCTATTATATCACATAAATAAAATATTATCATATTTTAGCATAATTTCATAGTACATAAATTATATAAAAATATTATTGTAAATCTTTCTTTATTAACACTAGCATCTTTAAAAGCCTTATTTAAATTATCTCTTGAAGTAAAGTTTCCAATTGTCACATGAAGTAAGAATGTTTTGTCATTTAGATATTTAGGTTTATATGGTTCTAAAATTCTTGTATCCAACTTTGAACTATAAATTTTTTAGCCTTTATTTAAATAAAAAAGTAGGCAAAATGCCTACTCTTCATCATTATTAAATAAAATTGGTTTTGCTGGTGTTATAGTTGTTATTGCATGCTTGTAAACTAACATTTGCTTACCATCGCTATCAAGTACAACTGTAAAACTGTCAAATCCTTTTACATACCCTTTTAGTTGAAATCCATTAGTTAAGTATATAATAACGGAAATCTTATTTTTTCTTGCTCCATTTAAAAATATATCTTGTAAATTGTTTGGTTGCTTATTCACCATATTCACCTCCGCATAATCCTTACAATACTATTATACAATTTATGGTAGCAATTCACCAACTATTCTTTTAAATATTTCATCTTCACTAAATATATCCTTATCTAAAAAAATAGCTCTTGGATCTCTTCTAAACCAAGTTAATTGCCTTTTTGCATAATTTCTTGAACCTTGCTTAATCATCTCTACAGCTTCATTTAAGGATATCTTATCTTCTAAGTAATAAAATATTTCTTTATAACCTATACCTTGCATTGACTGTACAGATGAATTATACCCCATTTCCTTTAACTTTATACACTCTTCAAGTAAGCCCTTCTCCATCATTATATCAACTCTTAGATTTATCCTATTATAAAGCTTTTCTCTATCCATATTTAGTACATAATAACTTACATCATATGGTCCATTATAAAACTCTTCTCCTGCATTAAACGAACTAAAAGGCTTCTTAGTCAACTTATATACTTCTAAGGCTCTAATAACCCTTTTTCTGTTATTATAATGAATTTCTTTGTAACTTATAGGATCTATGTCCTTAAGCATATTATGGATATATTCATTACCATGTTTTTCTGCAAGTTCTTCTAATTCGCTTCTATACTTTAAATCATTTTCTGCTTCTGTAAAGTTCATATTACATGTTAATGCATTTATATATAATCCTGTACCACCAGTTAGTATTGGAAGCTTTCCTCTAGATATAATATCGTCGATACATTTTTGTGCCATTTCTTTATAGTCAGCAACAGAAAATGGAGTACTAGGATCTACTACATCTATCATATGATGTGGAACACCACACATTTCTTCTTTAGTAATTTTAGCAGATCCTATATCCATATATTTATAAATTTGCATTGAATCTGTTGAAATTATTTCTCCATTTAATTCTTTTGCTAATTTTATAGATAAATCTGTTTTCCCAACTGCTGTTGGACCTGCTATAACTAAAACTTTTTCTTTCATTGTTACTCCTTTTATACTATTCTTCTAAACTTTTTATCTAATTCATAGTTTGTAAACTTAATGATTACTGGTCTACCATGAGGACAATGGAATGGATCATCTATATATCTTAAATCATTTATTAGTTTTTCCATTTCCATTTGATTTAAATAATCATTAGCTTTAACTGCAGCTTTACATGCAAGTGTTGCAATTCTATTGTACTTTACTTCTGTTGTTTTACCACTACCTAATGATTTTATATTATCTAAGATATTAATAAATAAATTCCTCGGATCAAGCTTACCTAAGAAATAAGGCACTTCTTTAATTGCTATAGTATTTCCACCAAAGTTTTCAATAGAAAAACCTGCCATAGTAAACACCTTTGAATTTTCTTCATAATAACAAAAATCATCTGTAGTTAAATCTATTAAAGTAGGTACTAATAGTTGTTGTACTACTATATCCCCCTCTTCTATGCTCTTTAAATACTTTTCAAAAAGAATCTTTTCATGAGCAGCATGCTGATCAATCATATATAGCACTTCATCATATTCAGCTAATATATAAGTCTTATTAAACTGCCCTATTATTCTTAAATTAGGGAACTTTGCATTTCTATTTTCTATATTATTTAAGTTTTCTTTATTACTTACTGCATTTTCATTATTTACTTCGTTACTTTTAATTACTATATTTGTATTTACTTCATTATTAGAAATTTCTTTTTTATCTTCACAAACTACAGTATTTGAATCATAGTTTATAGGTCTATAATCAAAATTGTTGTTATCATCTATATTATTGTTATTATTATGTGTTTTAATATCTAATTTACCAAGTTCTTTTAGATTCTTAAGATTATTATAAAGTTCTTCTTCTCTCCTTAAATCCTCATAAGAAACTCCTGGCATTGTATTTATTTCATTTTCCTTATTTTTATTGCTATTATCTTCATAGTAAGATAAAGGTAAGTTATTTGAATTTGAATAAGTATCATTTACATTTATGTTAAAGGATATTTCCTCTACAACTTCTGCAGGTACTTCATCCTTATGTTCTTTTTCTTCCTCTGGTATATAGAAATCATTAAAAACTTCACTTTTAAAAGCTTTATGAACTGCATCAAATACCTTTTTAAATATCCCTCTATCTTCTTTAAATTTAATTTCAGCTTTTGTTGGATGTATATTAACATCTACAAACTCCGGATAAACTTCAAGGAATAAAACAAAGAAAGGAAACTTATTAACTGTCGCAAAGGACTTAAAGGCATTTTCTATTGCTGCAACTATAGTTTTATTCTTTATATATCTGCCATTAACAAAGATACTTTGATTATTTCTAGATCCTCTAGCTATTTCTTCCTTACCTATATATCCATATAAATGAATTGCATCTTCTGCACTTTCAAAGTATATTAAGTTTTCGCTTATGGCTTTTCCATATACAGTTCTAATAACATCTTTAAGATTACCTGTACCATAAGTATGTAATACCTTCTTGCCATTGTTATAGAACTTTATAGATACATCGGGATTAGATAAGGCTATCCTTGAAACTATATCACTTATTAATGCACCTTCTCTAGAAGTAGACTTTAAAAACTTTCTTCTAGCTGGTACATTATAAAATAAATCTCTAACTTCAATTATTGTTCCTTTATTAGTTCCAGTTTCAGATTCAGAAAGTATTTCTCCACCTTCTATTGAAATTTCAGAGCCAAAATCTTCTTCATTTATTTTACTTCTTAATAATACCTTTGATATAGATGCTATAGAGGCCAATGCTTCCCCTCTAAAGCCTAATGTCATAATAGAATATATATCCTCTACATTTTGGATTTTAGATGTTGCATGAGGCATAAAAGCCTTTTTAATGTCATCTTTATGTATTCCATTACCATCATCTATAATTCTTATTAAAGAAATACCACCTTCTTCTATTTCGATGGTGATATTTTTTGCTTCTGCATCTATTGAATTTTCTACTAATTCTTTTACAACTGAAGAAGGGCGTTCAACCACTTCTCCAGCTGCTATTTTATTAGAGGTATGTTCATCTAATAGATTTATTCTTTTCATATAATCACCTCAATTATGTACCCTATTAATTACTTTACCCTTTTAGCTTCAAGAATTAACTTGTATAAGGTATTCATTGCATCCATAGGGGTTAAACCCATAACGTCTATATCAGCAATAGAATTAATTAAATTTTCTTTTTCTATCATTGTAAAATCTATTTGATAGTCATTTATTTCTTCTTTAGAGTTCTTTTTCTTTTTAGAGTCCTTCTTAATATTAGTATCTTCTAATAATGTATTATTTATAGGTTCACTATCTTTTGCTATATAACTTTCATTAGACTCCTCTTTAGCATTATCTAATGAGTTACTATATGAAGTTGGCGCTTCTACAGTTTCTTTAATATTAACAGATTTATTTACGTCATCTTTCTCAACTTTATCAGTTGCAACTTCTTTAATTGAAGTAATATCTAATGAATTACTATTTGATGTATTTTCTAGTGAAGATAATATTTCTTTAGCTCTGTCAATAACTTGTGTTGGTAATCCAGCAAGCTTTGCAACTTCTATACCATAAGATTGATCTGCCCCACCTTCTACTATCTTTCTTAAGAAGATTATATTATCGTCAACTTCACTTACAGCAACAGAATAGTTTTTAACACCTTCTATAACACCTTCTAGTTTAGTTAACTCATGATAGTGAGTAGCAAAAAGTGTTTTGCACTTTAGGTTGTTATTTTTAGATATATATTCTATTACAGACCAAGCTATACTAAGTCCATCATAAGTTGATGTTCCTCTTCCAACTTCATCAAGTAAAACTAAGCTTTTAGATGTAGCATTCTTTAAGATGTTAGATACTTCCCACATTTCAACCATGAATGTAGATTTTCCACCTGCTAAATCATCTGAAGCACCTATTCTTGTAAATATCTTATCACATATAGAAATATTAGCAGATTTAGCTGGTACAAATGATCCTATTTGAGCCATAAGAGTAATAAGTGCCACTTGTCTCATATATGTAGACTTACCTGCCATATTAGGACCAGTAATAAGTAAAAGTCTATTATCATTTGAATTTAATGTAGTATCATTAGAAACAAATTCACCTTTCCCAATTACTTTTTCTACAACTGGGTGTCTTCCTTCATTTATTTCTATAATTCCATCTTCATTTATACTAGGTTTAACATAATCATTTTCTACAGCTATTAAAGATAAGGTAGATAAAGCATCTAAGTTACCAATAATTCTAGCACTTTGTTTAAGTCTTGCAATTTCTTTTTCTATAGCTTCTCTTATTTCTATAAATAAGTCGTATTCTAAAGATACTAGCTTTTCCTCTGCTCCTAAGATTTTATCTTCCATTTCCTTTAATTCTTGAGTTATAAATCTTTCAGCATTTGCGAGTGTTTGCTTTCTTATATATCTACCTTCAGGAATTGAACTATAATTAGCCTTTGATATTTCTATATAATAACCAAATACCTTATTGTAGCCAACCTTTAATGATCTAATTCCTGTAAAGTCTCTTTCTCTATTTTCTAGAGCAGCAATCCATTCCTTACCATGAAGTTTTGCTGTTCTTAAACTATCTACCTCTTCATTGTAACCATCCTTAATTATGTTACCTTCCTTTAAGGCAATAGATGGATCATCTAAAATAGAATTAGATAAAAGTTCTTTAATATCAGTAAGCTCATCTAAATCCTTATACCATTCTTTTAGTATATTTGATGATGCTTCTGATAAATGAGACTTTATACCTGGTAGCTTTTCTAATGAGCATTTAAGTGAAATTAAGTCCTTAGCATTCGCATTTTTATTAGAAATCTTACCTACAATTCTTTCTATATCATAAATTTCTTTAAGTAAACTTCTTAAATCTTCATTAAAATAAGCATTATTATATAGTTCTTCTACACCTTCTAATCTCTTTTCAATTTCAGATTTTATTATAAGAGGTTCTTCAATCCATTTTCTAATTGCTCTTCCTCCCATAGAAGTAGCAGTCTTATCTAAAACCCAAATTAAACTACCTTTTTTAGATTTTTCTTTTAGATTTTCAGTAAGCTCTAAATTTCTTCTTGAGTTACCATCTATAGTCATATAATTAATTATGTCATAATACTCTAAAAGATTTATATTAGTTAAAGTCATCTTTTGAGTATCATAAATATACTTTAATAAGGCTTTAGATACAGTCTTAGATAAATCATTTAAATTAGTAATGCATACTTCTGAAAATTGTTCTAGAAGTTCTTCTTCAGTACAAATACTCTTACTTAAATCTCTCTTAGTAATTAGTGCTGAAGAAATAGAAGTAATTTCTGATAATAATTCATCACTTATATTAATATCTACAATTATTTCCTTTGGAGCAATTTTAGTTATTTCATCTAATAAACTGGCTTTTATTGCTGTAAAACTCGTCACTTTAAATTCTCCAGTAGATATATCAGAAGAGGCTAACCCGTAATAGCCATTATCTTCAACTATACACATTAAATATGTATTTTTATATTCGCTATCTTCAGTATTTTCTATATATGTACCAGGAGTTATAACTTTAATAACATCTCTCTTAACTATACCTTTAGCAACAGAAACATCTTCAACTTGTTCCCCAATTGCTACTTTATAACCTTTATTAACAAGTCTTGCTATATAAGATGAAGCTGCATGAAATGGGATTCCACACATAGGAGCTCTTTCTTCAAGACCACAATCTCTTCCTGTTAAAACAAGTTCTAATTCTCTAGAAGCTATTTTAGCATCTTCAAAGAACATTTCATAAAAGTCACCTAATCTAAAAAATAAAATACAATCCTTATAATTTTCTTTTATTTCAAAATATTGTCTCATCATTGGAGTTAACATATTTTTATTACCTCACATCCCTAAATTTAAGTACAAACCTTGTAAACATAAGGTTTTATGACTATTATACTATAAAGTTGCAACAATAAAAAGTAATAAGTATTAAAGTAGAGTTAATAAGAAAAATGACCTTATCAATTTCAAACTTGATAAGGTCATTTTTAAAATAATATATAGATTTATTTTATAATCTAATTTGCAATATCAGTATTATCTGGGTCAAAAGTAGTTGGATCTATATTCATTATTAACTTAGTAATTTCATTATCACTAGTAATTTCCCAACCATTTTCTGATTTTTCTAAAGTTATATCTCCAGTTCTATCTGTAAATATAACTCCATCTAAAGCTTTTACCATAATATCATCATATAGTTTATTTTGTTCTGCTTCTGTCATTTCTGTACCAGAAAAAGCTTGTGATAATACACTTGTAAACATTTCTTGAATTGACGTAGCAATTACAGCAGCCATATCTGGTCCATTAACTTTAACATTAACTGTTGCCTTTTCTCCATCAATACTTTCTGAATTAATAGTATAAGTAAGCTTTTGTATTTCAGTAATCATCTTTTTAGAAGAATTAGTGTCAGTTTCTTCTACATTACTTAGTAATGTAGAAATTGTTGCTTCATCAGCACCTTTAATTTCATCAAAATAAGTTTTTACTGTGTCAGATGGAGATGGCTCTTTGCTTTTACACCCATAAAAAGCAGTAATTGATAGTACTAAAGTCATTATTATTGATATTCTTTTTAATAGTTTCATATATTTACCCCCTATTTAACTACATATATATTTTACTACATTTCCATATTAAAGCAATGAAATTAGTTAGTTTATTATCTATAAAAAATTATAATAAATTTAATATCCAGTTTTATCTTTTATATAAAAGATAAATATAAAAAGAAAAATAATCTTATCTATTTTTAATTGATAAGATTATTTTTCTTTTTAATAATATAGAATATTATTTCATATTTCTCTTAGTTTAATAGAGTAATTAGTAATTCCTCAATACTAAATACATCATTAGTTTCAAATAATTCTTCTAAGGTTTCAATGTTTTCTTCTAAGTGTTCTACATCCTTAGAATATGTATGAGCTATGTCAACCATATCTGTATTTGTAAACTCTTTATTTTCTAGATATCTTACTACACATAATTCTTTTATCATTATATAGCTTATTAATGCTATTTTCACCTTAGCTAAAGCATCATAGTCAAAAACAGCCTTCATAAAGTATCTAAATACAAAGTAAACTAGTATTTGTTCAAATTCATAGCTTTTTGCTTTATAATATTCATCAAACTTTTTATGAATATCTAAGTAAATATCTTTATCATCTTCATTTTGCCAAAAGTATCTTAAGGCATCTTCTAACCCTAAAATGTCATTTGGCTTAATATGCTTTAAATCTCTAAAGACTTCTAGAACTTCTTTTATGTTAATATATTTTTCAGTAGTTTTCCCATTATATACTTCAATATCATTAATAGTTGATTTAATAAAATACTTATTTAAGTACTTATCTTTAACTAACTTAATTGATTGAATATCATTTGAATCTATCTTTTCTTGTACTTCATTTATAAAAGTAAGAACTAAAGCACATCTTATTTTTAAATCTATTTCTCTATTTTGCATAATATCAAAAATTATTTTTCTACATTGCATAAGATTAATATATAGCATTGGATTAATATCATTATAGCTAGTTATTTCTTCATCATTTTCACTTAATTCAAATTCTACTTTATCAAATTTTCTTAGTATTATTCTTGCAGCTTCAGGACATGATAAGGATATACCAGTTTCACGAGTATTTCCAAACTCCTCTAAGTAACGAGGGTACTGTCTACATGTATAACAAAGACTTTCTGCTCCTAAATTATTATATATATCACATAAATTATTTTCGTTTAAAAAAGAGCATCTATCTCCATTTAAGACAAAAACATTTTCTTCATCTTCATTAATTATCTTGCTTCTTAATTCATCTCCAAATGTACCATCTACAGACAAATACTTTTTATGACTTTCTTCATCTATAACTATTCCCCATCCAGCACAACAAGTATCTTCACATTCAGAAGCTATACATTTAAATTCATCAAAGTAATCTGGCTTTCGTATTTTCATTTTTAACCTCACATCATATGTATTTATTATTTTTGTACATACTAATTGTAATACTCACTATAAATCTATTCAAGAATATGTTTATTTTAAATTAGTTTATATAAGATTTTGTATATAATATAATAATAATTAACCATATAAAAATAGCCTTTAACATGCTCCTTTTTAAGCATATTAAAGACTATTTTAAAATTAAAATCTAAATAGTATAATTTATAATTTATAATTTATAATCTGATATTCATTATTTAATTATCCAACAACTCAGCTTACTTTGTTAAATAAAATACAATTATGTGCGAAAAATACCATCAACTGTTATATTTTGTCCAGTTAAATACTTGGCCTTATCTGATGCTAAAAACACAGCTGTTGCACCAATTTCTTCTGGCTTTCCAAATCTTGCTGCATATACACTACTTTTTATCCAAGTCTTTAATTCTTCTGGAAGAACTGATACCATCTCTGTTTCTATAGCTCCTGGAGAAATAGCATTTACATTAATTCCTATTGGTGCTAAGTCTCTAGCAAGTGTTTTTGTTAATCCAAGAAGCGCTGATTTTGAAGAAGCATATGCAGAGCTTCCTAATGCACCTGTTGAAGCACTTGTAGAAGATATAAAAATAATGCTACCCGATTTTTCATTTAACATATATGGAACTATTAGTTTTGACATATAAAAAGGTCCATATGCATTTGTTTTCATAACTTGATCAAATTTTTCTATTTCTGTATCCATTATTGAACCATTAAATTCAATACCTGCATTGTTAACAAGTACATCAATAAAACCAAATTTACTTATTGATTCTTGAACCAACTTTTCACATTCATCATATTTTGAAACATCTGCTTGACATACTAGAACTTCAGCTCCTAGTGATATGCAAGCATTAGCTACATCTTTAGCTCGTTCTACATTGCTATTACAATGAATAATAACATTATATCCTGCTTGAGCAAATTCTGTAGCACATGCCGCACCTATTCCTCTTGATGAGCCTGTTATAAGAGCAACTTTTTTACCCATAAATTAATCATTCCTTTCATTTAGTCATACCTTTATATTAAATATTTTTATAAATTTATTATTGTATTATTATTGGAATATTGTATCAATTTTACTTATTACTTCAAATTATTTTACTTTATTACTGTTATGTATGTTATAATATCTATATTGTTAATTATTAGACATAGCTTTTCTAGGAGTGATGTAAATGTTTTCTAATGAAAGTAGTTTTTTATCTTTAGATGATATAGAATATATCTGCAATAAAACCTTTGGAATGTTAAAAATACCAATATTCTTTTTTAACTCTAGTGGTATAATTCTCTTTAAGTTTTCTTATAAAGATAGTAATAACCCCTTATATAGTAATACTGAACAACTTTTAAATGACTTTTTATCTATTAATGACGAAAACACTCCTATAAATATTAAATCAACAATGTATCATGAAAATTATTTTATTATTAAAGTAATTACTAGTGACAATATTAGTGGAACTCTTTTAGTAGGACCTACTATTTCTTCTGAAATTGATGAAAAGTCTATTAATTCAATTATAAAAAAGTTTGATATCTTAATAAAATATAAAGGCAGCTTAATTAATTATTATAACAATATCGTTATAATGGATTTTAATAGTTTTATAGATGCAGGACTACTTCTTTATCATTCCATTTATCATTATAAATTAGATTTTACTAATGTAGTAAATATTGATGAAATGCTTATTGATGTTGGGCTTAAAGATAGCAAAGCCTTTTATATTTCCAATTCAAAGAAAAGAAGAAATAGTAGATTGCATCATTCTCAAGAATTTGAAAGAAAACTATTGAAACATATAACAGATGGAAATTTAGAAGAGGTAATAAAATTTTTAAAATATACTACTTTTGACGGTGAATTAGGAATTAACTCTAAAAATCCTTTAAGGAATTTAAAGAATATTTTTATTAGCTATACATCAATAGTGTCCCGTGCTGCTATAGAAAAGGGACTTGCTTGGGAGGTATCCCTAACACTTACTGATTTTTATTTTGAAGCAGTAGAAGAACTTAATACCATAAAAGATATAAATGAATTATTTTTAAAAATGATTTTAGATTATACAGAGCATGTAAACAAAGTTAAAATGTATAACTACTCTTCTGCTATACTTAAATGTCAAAAATATATATTTGAACATTTATATGAGAAAATATCCCTTTCAATCCTAGCAGATTACTCATCTATGAATCCTTGTTATCTCTCACATTTATTTAAAAAAGAAGTTGGAGTATCTATTAGTGATTACATACAAAAAGAAAGAATTGAAGAATCTAAAAAATTAATTTTATCTGGTAAGAAATCTCTTGTAGATATTTATGTACCTTTAGGTTTTATTGATCAAAGCCATTTTTCAAAGACATTTAAAAAATTTGTTGGAATAACTCCAAAAGAATATAAAACATTATATTTTCATGAAATATGATTATATAATTTAAAGTGTATATAAGTTATATAAATATTTCATTATTTTTAAATTTATAAACTTTTAAATTTTATTGAAGAAAAAATTTAATTGTTTTATAATTAATTTAATAACTTTTGGAGGAATAATTATGAAAGCACTAAATAACTTATATAAATTTATACATCATCATTGCTAGAGAGACTTGCTCTTATAAAAAGAGTGCAAGTCTATTTTAAGTGGGCTTGTATCTCTTGGCTATGATATGTAAGTGCAATCATATTTTTGTAAGCCATGTGGGATATTAGCCTACATGGCTTTTTGATTTAGAATTAAATATAAATACTAATAATTCTTATATTGCTATTCATTAGTATTAAATGCTTAAAGAACTAAACTAAAATATTAATATAAAGGAGAAATGAAAATGAGTAACTATAAAATTAAACCAAGTATTTTACCAGGATTTATGGAATTATTACCTATAGAACAAAGAAAATTTAATGATATTGTAGAAAAAATTACAAAGGTATATGAAGAAAATGGATGCCTTCCAATAGATACTCCAATTATAGAAAAAGCTGAAATTTTACTTGCTAAAAACGCTGGAGAAACAGAAAAGCAAGTTTATGCATTTCAAAAAGGATCTAATAATTTAGCATTAAGATTTGATTTAACAGTTCCTTTTGCTAGATATACTTCTCAATACTTTAATGATTTAAATTTTCCACTTAAAAGATATCAAATAGGAAAAGTATATAGAGGAGAAAGAAATCAAAGGGGACGATATAGAGAGTTTTATCAATGTGATGTTGATATTATAGGAAAAGATAAGCTAAGTATTAAAAATGATGCTTTAGTTATAAGTTTAGCTTCAAAGGCTTTTAAATCAATAGGATTAAAAGATTATAAGTTTCAAATAAGCAATAGAAAAATACTCTCTGCTTTATTAAGTTCTCTAAATATCGAAAGCTCTATTGATGTTATGATATTAATCGATAAATACGATAAAATTGGTGAACAAACATTTAAAGAAGAACTAGATAAGTTAGTTAATAAAGAAAGTGCAAAAATAATAAATAAAGTCATAAATATAAATGGATCTAAAGATAAAGTATTAGAAGAATTAGAATTATTAAATATACAAGATGAAAAATTCACCTTAGGATTAAATGAACTTAAAGAAGTTACTACTACTTTAGAAGTACTTGGGGTTTATGACAGCGAATATATAATAAATTTAAAAATTATAAGAGGATTAGATTACTATACAGGAACAGTATTTGAAACTTTATTAATTAACAATGAAGAATATGGCTCAATTTGTTCTGGTGGTAGATATGATAACTTAGCAGAAAATTATACTAATAATATCTTACCTGGAGTTGGAATTTCAATTGGTTTAACTAGATTATTCTTCGTTTTAAAAGAAATAGGATTTGTTGAAAGTTATAAACTTCCATCTAAGGTTGAATATTTAATTATTCCAATTGGTGATACTTTAAAATATTGTGGTGAAGTATATAAAAAGTTAACTGAGTCTGGAAAAGCAGTAGAAATGTATTTTGAAGATGATAAATTAAAGAAAAAACTTAATTATGCCAATAAGTTAGAAATACCGTACGTTATACTTTTAGGTGAGGAAGAAGAGGCAAATAAATCTATAAATATTAAAAATATGATTACTGGTAAACAAGAAACTTTAAAATTTGAAGATATTTTTTAAAGGGATCTATCAAATAGGCTTAAAATAAACTTCATCCTCCATTAAATAAAAATAACCTTAAGCACTACATCTGTATTGCTTAAGGTTTTATAATACTTACAACTTGTCACTATGCATTAACTTCTTTTACATTTAATCCATTATTTGTTTTTTTACCTAAATTAATTGCAATAGAAGCTATTAAACATGTGATAATTGCAGCCAATAATATAGATATTTTTACTATATTTAATACATTTTCATTACCTGTAAATGCTATTTCAGCTACAAATATAGACATAGTGAAACCTATTCCTGCAAGCATTCCAACACACATTATATCGTACCATTTTACATCTTTAGGCTTTTCTATTACTTTAAACTTAGATAAAATAGATGTAAATAACATTATACCTAAAGGCTTTCCTACAACTAGCCCAACAATTATACCTAAAGCTACCTTTATTGAACCTTGTGGTATTGATGAAATATTCATATTTATTGCAGTATTAGAAAATGCAAATAACGGAAGTATAATTAAATTAGCATATGGTGCTAGTACATGTTCAATCCTAATTAATGTACATTCAAGTGTATCCTTATTACACTTACTAATCGGTAATGTAATAGCTAATAAAACACCACTTATAGTAGCATGTATTCCACTTGCAAATATACAAATCCATAAAATAAATCCTAGTATAAAGTAAGGAGTAAGTCTTTCTTTTTTATCAATTTTTCTAAGTGATAATAACATGATAAATGTTACAGCACCTAAAACTAGCGGTATTATCTTTATTCCTGACGAATAAAATATTCCTATAACTGCAATAGAAATCAAATCATCAACCACTGCTAAAGTTAATAAAAATATTTTAAGGGAATTACTAAGTCTATTCTTAAATATCATAAATGCTCCAACAGCAAATGCTATATCCGTTGATATAGGAACACCTATCCCATTAACATATGACGTACTTCTATTAAAAATAAAAAATATAATAGCTGGTATTGTTACTCCCCCAATTGCAGCAACAATTGGAAAAGATGCTCTTTTTGCATCTGATAAATGCCCTCTTATAACTTCCATTTTAATTTCACAGCCTACAACTAAAAAGAAAATTGCCATTAAAAAATCATTTATAAACTTGTGCAAATTAAAATTAGGGAATATTTCTATATGATGAAATATAGTATTATATAATTCCTTTAATGGGCTATTTGCAATAATTAATGCAAAAACAGTTGCAATTAATAGTAATAATCCAGGTAAAGCCTCCCATTCTAAAAGTACTTTTAACTTACTTAAATAATTTCTTTTTTCTTGTGTATAATACATTTAGTCCCTCCATCTGTAAAGTGTTCTAACTACTTTATTTTACATATTATTACATAAGTATATTTTTTAAAGATACACTATAGTATATTTCCAAAAAATATATTATTTTACGCAACTATTATTATAACAACTATCCAACACTTTACAATGAAAGTTATATTTTTAACTCTTTTTATACTTCTTTTATACTTTCTTTGAAGTCTATATTGATATTTTTTCACTTTAAATCACATATAATTATATTTATAATTATATTTATGTATTTTTCTGTAAATGTATACGATATCACCAAATTGCTATCTTTTTTCATTTGTTAAGTTTATTTCATTAGTATCATTACTGTTAAATAGAATATTATTAAACTAATCTATCGGTTGATTATATTCTTATAAGTAAAATTGATTTCTATTTAATGAGTTAATTATAATTATATATACTGTTTATTTAATAATAAAAAAAGTAGTTAGTTTTGGTTTTATACAAAACTAACTACTATCTCAGCTATTATAACTACCTCTATTTATTTTACTTCTATTTGATTAATAAACCCTTTGACGTATTAAATTAAAAGATATTATTTTTGTATCTATATATTCATAAGTTAAATATATTGGTGTATCATTATCATCATAATTAACCCCTTTTAAAATTAAAAAGGACTTTATATCATCTTTACAATTAAATATTTCAGTTAGTTCTTTCTCCTTAGAATTATTGGTTGTAGAAATCGTCACTTTATCCCAATATATTTTTATATTATTTTTTTCTAAGAGAAATTTGTATAATGAATCATTATATTTAAGTAAATCTGATACAAAATCATTATCATAACCTAAGATGCTTAGTGGTAAATAATCTATACAATAAACACAAGCATTATTATCTGCAAAAAAAGTTTTTTTTAATATTAATACGTCACTTCCCTCTTCTATTCTTAAAATATTACTTAAACTTAAATCTGCATTTATAAATTCATGACTTATATTTTGAATTTTAGATTTATATCCACTTTTTCTTATAATTTCACCAAATTCATTTATAGGATTTAATTTAGTATTAAGCTTAATAGCTTCAACATTTATAAAAGTACCTTTTCCTTGTCTTCTAAAGATAACACCTTCAGTTGCAAGTTCATTAAGAGCACTTCTAACAGTTATCCTACTTACCCCTAAATCCTTTGATAGGTTTTCTTCACTTGGTAATTTATTGTTAACATCTAAATTCAATGTTCTTATATACTTTAAAATAGATTCTTTCGTTATTTGCGTAAGTGATTTTGTTTTTATTGGTTCTAACCCCATATATCCTCCATAATATTCAAGTTATATTAAAATTATTATCAAATTAGTTTACATAATTATATATTATTATATAATTTTACCATAACAAACTCAATAAAATCATTTTAGAAAACATTTACAAATAATATTGATTTTTACAATTTATGGTAGTAAAATAAAATAGGTAATACGTATTACCTATTTTATTTTTAGAGGAGAAATATTTATGTATAAAGATCACATTTATTATTTAAGAAAGTGTGTTGAAGTATCTAAAAGATCTAGAGAAAGTGGTAATATGCCATTTGGATGCATTCTAGTGGATAAGGATGGCAATATAATTCTTGAACAAATGAATATTGAGGGTACAGATTATAAATGTACTGGTCATGCAGAAACTCAACTTATGGAAAAAGCATCTATGAAATACTCAAAATCATTTCTATGGGATTGTACTTTATATTCTACTGCTGAACCTTGTGCAATGTGTACAGGAGCTATTTATTGGGGAAATGTAGGTAGAATAGTTTATGGATTATCTGAAAGGGATTTATTAAATCTAACTGGAAGTGATTCTAAAAACCCTACTTTTGATCTACCTTGTAGAGAAGTATTATCTAAAGGACAAAAAGATATTAAAGTTATAGGGCCATTCCCTGAGATAGAAAATGAAGTTGCAGATGTTCATAAAGACTTCTGGAATAAATAAAATTAAATATAAATTATAAGGAGTTGTATTATATTGGCTTTTAAAAAAGATGTTGAAACCAATACTAAAGAGTATGAATTTACTTCTGTACCTAAGGATCAAAGAAAAAGCTATACAAGTTTAACTATTGTATGGACTGGATACGTCTTTGTAGTAACAAGTATGATGACTGGTGGCGGATTAGCTGCTGGATTAACATTTAAAGAAATAGTGTACGTGTGTATTTTAGGAAATATCTTTTTAGGAATAATTGCTACCCTTGTAAGTATAATTTCAAGCAAAAATGGGCTTAGCTTTGCGCTTCTTACTAAATATAGTTTCGGTACGAACGGTTCAAGGATTGCATCATTTTTTGTTCCCTTTGTAAACTTAGGATGGTATATAATACAAGCTGCTACCTATGGACATTTTATTGCATTAATTTTTAATTTAGGTTCATTTGGTGAAGGCATAGCAATGATTGCAAGTGCATTAGTAATGGGAGTCTTTGCTTTATCAGGCATGAAGGCAATAACAATTTTAGGATATGTTTCTATACCTGCAATTGTATTTCTTTCAATTGCTACATCAGTAAAAGCAATTCAAATTACTGGAGGAATAAAACATATATTATCATATAGACCTTCTGCTCCAATGGCAATAAGTACAGGAATAACTGCAATTATAGGTACTTGGATTTTATCTTCTGCAACATGTATTGCTGATATAATGAGATATGCCAAAAATACTAGAGATGCAATAGCAAGTTCACTTACTGGATTGTTATTAGGGAACTCATTAATGATATTATGTGGAGCATTAGCAGCTATTGCTGTAGATAATAGTGATTTACCTGCTGTATTACTATCTATGGGATTACTTATTCCATCAATTATACTTATGACAACAAATATATTTACAACTAATGCAGCAAACTTATATTCAAATTCATTAAATTTATCTAATTCATTTAATATGGATAGAAAAAAGATGATTACTATCCTTTTAATTATAGCCGCAATAGGAACATTAACAAAACCATATGAAATAAATTTCTTATTTACATTTTTAAATACACTAGGTAATATTATTCCTCCTCTTGCCGGAATTATTATTGCTGATTATTTTATTCTTAATAAAGGACATTATGAAGACTTCAATAAAGTCACATTTAAAAATTGGAATCCTTTGGCCTTTATTACTTGGATAATATCACTTATTTTATCATTTGTATTACCATTTGGCCTTCCAGCATTAACAAGTTTAATTTCTTCAATCATAATTTTCCCTGTACTAACTATAATAGTTTCAAAATTAAATGTTAAAGGAGGCAAAAATTATGAAGAAATATAAAATATCAGCAATTTTAGGCACTATCCTTATGGGGATTTGTTCCTTTTTAGCATGTATATCTAATAATATTGCTTTAATTAATATAGGAAATATAGGCCTTTTAGTTAGCATTGGTATAATGTCCTATGGCTTTTCAAATTGGCAACCATAAAATTCACGTTAGAAATTAAATTACTTTATATTATAAGTTTATTATATAAATGCCTCCTTTTATTGTCTAACTATTATAAAAGGAGGCATTAAACTTTTTATATTAATTTAAAATTGTTTTATTATAAGTACTATTAGAAAAGTAAAATAAGATCTATAATGCTATTTGTATATTTAACCAACTCATCATAACTGAGAGGCTTAATAGAATTTATAATTCCTTCTAGGTTATTATTAAAATCATTTAAATATTTTAACAAATAGTTTTTACTATTAGTATATCCTACGATAAATGAATCATCTTCTAAGTCTAATATTATTTCATCTATTATTACTTGAGATTTTGAAGCTTTGACATTAATTTCAGAAATTAACTCATCTGTAAAAGATAAGTTATTTTGAATATTTTGCCTCATATTACTTGTAATTTCTCTTAGTATATATATTTCATCATTTAAATTAACGTAATTCTTCTTTCCAAGTATCTTTTCTATTAACTTTCTATCCAAAGCACCCTCCTTAATATTATTAAAATTAAACTTAATATAATTCTAATGTTATTGAGGATAATTTTCAATAGATTAATATAATAATATCTACAATTACAAAAATTATTATGTAAATTTATATTTTTTTAATTATCTTTTATAATTCTAAAGATTTATCATTTATCTCGTTATCATGCTTCTCATTTGATCTTGATTCTATTGCTAAATAAGTAACTGCTATAAAAATAACTAAACATCCTATAATCTTTTTAATATCTATAGATTCATTAAATAATAATAAGCCACTTATTACACTAGTAATTGGCTCAAATAAAGAAAATATTGAAGCTGAGGTAGATCCTATAATTGATACTCCTACTTGAAATAAAATAACACCTACTATTGATGTTAATAATGATATAATTATCATTAAAATATATATTTTTAAAGAAAGATTAAATTTTATATAACCACCAAAAATATTACCTATTAGCATTTCAAAAGAAACAAAAGAAACTATGTAAAAAGATAGTTTATATGGGTTTATTTTAACTAGTTCTTTCTTTTCAAGATATACTATGTAAAAAGCATAAGTTAGTCCAGATATTAATGCCATTAATGCTCCTAATAAATTATTGCTACTTTTCATGTCCATAAAAAGTGCTACACCTAGAAAAGCCATTACTAAAGATAGTACTTTTCTTTTACCTAACTTTTCATTAAAAATAAACCTGCATGCTAAAGCAACGAAAATTGGATACATAAAATGTAATGTAGTAGCTACACCTACCCCTATATATGAATACGAACTATATAATAAAGCTGTAGTTAAAGCAACACCTATTAAGCTAAGAATAAATATATGTTTTAATTCTTTCTTTTCTACTTTCAAAGAAATTCTTTTGTATTTTAATATAAAAAATAAAATTGGAATAGCAAGTAAATTCCTAAAAAAAGTCATAGATAAAGAATTATTCCCGAATTCATAGGTTATATTTGCTAAAGCAGGTGTAAATCCAAAGATTATTGCTGATAGTATTGTAAATAAGATACCTTTAATCTTCATATTATCCCCTTCTTTTCTAAATAAATTTTTACCAACACTAGGTTTATTTTACTACAAAGTTTATCTAATTACATCATCTTTAAGATTAATTTGTATATTTAAATTATTCTATAGACAAACTAACCATGAAAGGTGGTTATTATAATGAAAAAATTTTTTTATACTCTTTTAATTTTTTTATGCTTGAGCTGTAATATCGCTAAAGCTCAGCCTCCGATATATACTAATATTTTCAATCAAGGTGTTTATAAAGTAGACTCAATTGTTAAAGTTCTAGGAAGGGATATCTCATTTATACAAAACATATCTAGTGAAAAAAGTGTTTATTTCTTGTTAGTGGATGAAAATCAATCAGTAATACAAGCACTTAAAATGGAGCCTAATTCTCCTAAGTATGATTTACACAAACTAGAACCAAACTTTAAAATAATTTTAATTGGTGAAGGATCAGCATTTTTATCTTAAAACATTTTAACTTTAAATAATATAAATTTACTTGAAAGGCGGTTTAACTTATGAAAAAATTTATTTTTACGCTATTAATATCTTTATCTTTATCTTTTAATGTTGCTGCGACCGGGTTTCAATCACATTCTAAAACACTTACAGAAGGTGTTTATAATGCAAATGCTCTTGGTATTTCACTAAATGAGATAAATTATGCCCAAAATGTTTCAGAAAAAGGTACTACTTATCTTATTATTTATGATGAGAGCAATACTATAGTTCAATCAATAAAACTAATGCCTAATTCTCCTAAGGTTCAAATATATCCTCAGTTGGACCCTAGCTATAAAATAATAGTAATTGGTGATGGCTCAATAGTTTTATCACAAACATAATTTAAATATTTATGATTTGATCAATAATTGTTGAAATTTATCTAATAAAATCCTTAAAAATGTATCTATATACGCATGTTTTAGTGAATCTTATTTTAATTTAAAGCATAGAATATATTATTAAATACAGCTATCTTTATAGGGGAACTTATAATTTTTAATATCATTATTTTAAATTTAATCAAGTGCTTTAATTACATAAAATTATAAAAGGGGGATTGTTAATGTTCTGTAAAAATTGTGGGAAAGAAATAGACGATAATGCAGCAGTATGTATACATTGTGGAGTTGCAACAAATTCTACACCTGCTGTTGTTGATAATGGTGGATTTGGATGGGGACTATTAGGATGCTGTATTCCAATTGTAGGTTTAATTTTATTCTTAGTTTGGAAAGATACTAAGCCTAAAACATCTAAGGCTGCTGGGATTGGGGCTTTAGTTTCAGTTGGTATTTATATATTATTATACTTATTTATATTTATCCTAGGTGCTGCAGGTGCTTCATATGGTTATTAAGAAATGATTGAAAAATTCTTTTTTAAATGGTTGCCAATTATATTTGGATGTCATTGTAGAGCTGATAGATCTTTTTATTTTAAAAATAAAAAATTTCCTATATGTGCGAGATGTACTGGCGAGCTAATCGGCATGATTTGTTCGCCAGTTCTATTTTCCTTTTATCAACCCACTATCCTTTTAAATTTAATTTTAATAATTCCAATGCTTTTAGATGGTTTTATTCAATTATTAACCCATTATGAAAGTAATAATATAAAAAGAGTTTTAACAGGATTACTTTTTGGATATGCATTAAGTAATATATTTATACTATCAATAATTTTCACATGGAAGTGTGGTTATAATTTTGGAAGAAATATTTAGAGAATAAGGAAATGTCAATTCTTCTTTATATATTCTAAATTACTTGAAATACATAAGCTTTATAAGTATTTTTTAAATATTAAATAATAAAATAAAAGTTGTATAAGATTAAGTATTACTAATTAACCTTATACAACTTTTTAATTTTTATCATTGAGTTTAATAATAGTTAGTTTTAATTATTATTTTACTTTGATTCCTCTATATATGCTTTATCAAAATATACATGTCCAAGCATTGAAACTCTAACTCCTTTAACTTCTGGCTTAGCCCCAGTTGTCTTATTGTAGAAGTAAAGTGGAATTATTGGCATATCTTCCATTAAGATATCTTCTGCTTGCTTCATCATATCCCATCTCTTATTTACATCAGCTTCAACCTTAGCACCATTAACTAATTCATCATACTTAGGATTTGAATAACCAGCATCGTTGTTTCCTCCACCTGTTACCCATAAATCTAAGAATGTCATTGGATCAACATAATCTCCAAGCCAGCCATGTCTTGCAATTTGATATCCACCTTGTTGTCTAGTATTTAAGAATACTTTCCATTCTTGGTTAGTAAGCTCTACATTAACTCCAATCTTAGCCCAGTCTTGTTGAATTACTTGTGCTACTAAATTATGAGATCCTTCTGTATTATACATAAACTCTAAAGTTGGAATTCCTTCTCCATTTGGATATCCAGCTTCAGCTAGTAATTTTTTAGCTTCTTCTATATTAGGTTTATTTGCATCATAGTACTTTCTATCAGCAAAATCTTCTCCTTCAGCGTTTAAAATTCCTTCTGGAACAAAAGCATATGCTGGAGTTTGTTTTGCTTTTGTAACTTCATTCACTATACCTTCCCTATCAATTGCAATAGATAAAGCTTTTCTTACTTTTGCATTACTTAAAACCTTTTTTGCATCTTCAGATAAAGTTGATTGTTTACCAACATTAAATACTACCATGTAGGTACCAAGATTTGGATGGATTGTAACTAATCCTTCAGCTTGACCACTTTCAATTTCTGATGGTGGAACTGTATCAACCATGTCAAATTCACCAGATTTTAATGAAGCATAAGCAGTATTTTGATCAGTAACTAATTTATAAACTACGCCTGGAAGCTTTATATCATCTTTGTTCCAGTAATTTTCATTCTTTTCAAATACTAATTGATCTTTCATATCCCATTGAGCTAATTTGAAAGGTCCATTTGAAACATAAGTTTTTGGATCTAGTGCCCATCCTTCTGGATCACTACTAACTATATCTTCTCTTAATGGCATATAAGTTGTAAATGTAGTAAGTTCTAAGAAGTAAGCTGTTGGTGCTTCTAAAGTTACTTTTAAAGTATGATCGTCTACAACTTCAATTCCAACATCTTCTCTAGTTGCTGTACCTTCGTTAAATTTTTGCGCATTTTTTATATAAAATAATTGATAATTATATTCTGCTGCTGTTTCCTTGGATATAGCTCTAATCCAAGAATACTCAAAATCCTTTGCTGTTACTGGTTCTCCATCTGACCATTTAGCATCTTTTCTTAACTTAAAAGTATAAACTAAATTATCATCTGAAACTTCATAACTTTCAGCAACTCCAGGAACTGCTTTTTCATTTTCATCGAGTCTCATTAAACCTTCAAAAGCATTATCTATTACTGATCCTGATCCTGATGAAGTATTTAAGGTAGGATCAATTGTTTCTGGATCCTCTCCTAAATTATAAATCAATTTTCTTGATTCTTCTTGTTTACTTTGGCAGCCTGCAAATACAGACATTCCAAGTGCAAGTGTTAATGCTACGGCACAAATTCTCCTTAATTTTTTTGCCTTCATAAAATTATTCCCCCTTAATATTTATTTTTTAAATTTAATAATAAAATTAAACCCCAATGATTTCTTTTTTTATAATCTAGAAAGAATTTATATACACTTCTTATTTGTATTTATTCTTCTGATTTAAACAAATAATACACTTTAATACATAAAATGTCAATACGTATTTTTCAAAAAAATTAATATTTTATATAAAATCTTTAAATTGTTAGGAGTTTTTATAATTAATTTAATAACTACAACCTTATTTCGATTAATAAATTATCAATCGCTATTATTCTTGTTTTTTTATATTTCATTAAAATTTTCCTTATAATTATAAACAAAAAAGTAATGTTATTTACAAATTTGCATCACATTAAAAATAACCCAGAAATACAACTTCTAAATTGCATTTCTGGGTTATTAAGGTTATAAAGCTATTTGTAATATGTATTATTACCATTACTAAGTATATATGAATCATTTGGAGCCTGTACACTAATTAAAATAATGTTCAATAAATCAACACAAGATCCACCAGCATTTAATAAACATAAGAAACAAAGAAATCCATTTAATACTCCTAAATTACTTAAAATTATTGGAAAAATAAAAGATAATATTAAATAAGGCATTACAGAAATAATTATAAATCTACTTTTTTTTATCTTTTCTTCAGTATAAACAAAAGCAAACATTCCATTAAATCCCCAATATGTTCTATTTGACTTTAAGATATTTGGAATAAATAAAGCATGAAGTAATTCATGTATAATTAAGAAAATAATAATAGTAATTAAATATATGAATATATTAAAATTTAAAGTTAACTGTAATTTTAAACCGCTACTTCCATTGATAAATTCTCTAAAAGGTTGATATAAAAAGTAAATAAGTGTTAATTCAATAAAAAAAGAAATTATCATAATCGGCAAAGAATAAAAAATAGCGGATTTAACATCTTTAGGCTCTTTTAGCTTTTTCCAACCATCTAGCAATAAATTTTCACATACTAATTTATCTGTAGATGGAATGCATTTTATATATTTCAACTTAACCCCTCCCTAAAAACAAATACTATACAATTATATTTTTGCATATATTTATAAATACCACAGTTTCAAAAATTAAACTGCGGTATTTTAAATTAATATAGAGCTTTTAGATTACTTTTGTTCAAAAGACATAAGATATTCCCTTTCTTTTGTATCTTCATTAATAAGCTCTTCTAAAACAACAAAACCATTTTTATTGTAGAAGTTTATTGCCCTTTTATTTTTTATAAAAACATTTAATGTTAAACAGGAATATGTAGCTTTACAAAAATCTATCAATCTTTGCCCTACACCATCTCTTTGGTATTCTTTTTTTACAAAAATTCCACCTATATAATTATTTTCAACTACACCTATAAAACCTTTAACAACATCATCCTCTTCAAATATATAAACATCAGCTTCTTTAAGTAATTCCCTAACTAAATCATAATTTTTAATCCAATACTCCTTACATATAAAATCATGAGCATCTATATTAGTTTCTAACCAAATTTTCATTACTTCTTCTAACTTATTTATATTTGAATTTAAATCTATTATCATACTCTTTCTCCTCAATTTATATAAATTTTAAAAGTAAGAGTTTAAACACACATTAAGTTCACCCTTTCTAAGAATATATTTATGAAATGCTATCTTTAGATTAAATAATTTTACTTACCTTTAAAATTATATACTAAAAATAAAAAACATGATATTGCAATTAATTTAATTACAATATCATGTTTTTTTATTTAAATTATAAATATGGCTACCAAAGTAGTTACAACTATTCCAATTACAACTGGTTTGAAGTTCTTCTTAGTAAGTTCAAAAGGATCTATCCCGCATATTGCTGCTACTGGTATTACAGCCCAAGGAACTATAGTTCCTCCACCAACCCATATTCCAACTAATTGGCCTAAAGCTGTAAGTGTTTCTATTCCTCCACCTAAGGCAGTTGAGAATATTTGTGAAACAGATCCAACTAGTGATATCCCTGAAAATCCAGAACCATCTAAACCTGTTATGGCACCTACTACAGAAAGTGTACTTGCTGAAACAACTGAATTTATAGGTACTAAATTAGCAAGGGCAAGCCCTAAATCATTTACTATACCATGAGAAACTTCAGGAAGTATCTTTCCAAAAATTTCATTAAATGCTGAATCACCTAAATAGAAAAATGCAGCAACTGGTATAACAACACCAAATATTTTAAAACCAAATCGCAATCCTTTTACAAGATTTTCTGTTACTTTTTCAAGAGATTCTTTTTTATATGATACTACAGAAACTAAACTTAATATAAATACTGCAGTACCACCAATAAGAGCTGTTGCATCATTTCCCTGAAGATTTGCCTTAAACATTATAACTAAATCTAAAGCAAATAATACTAAAATTAAAAAGGCTAAAGCTCTTCTTACTTTTTTTGATGATATAGCAATTTTATTTTCATTACTATTTTCTTCATAATTAATTGTATCTTCTATAGTCATTGCTCCTGATTTAATGTCTTTTCTAAGGTAATAAAATGCAACAGTAGTGGTTACAACCCCCATTGTTATTGCAAGGGGAACACTAGCTGAAATAACACTTCCTATAGGTATACCAGCTGCATCTGCAGTAAGTTTTGGTGCAGCTTGAATAATGTAATCACTTGATAATGCAATACCATGTCCAAATAAGTTCATAGCTATTGCAACTCCCATAGCTGGAAGCCCAGCTTTCTTAGCAAGAGGTAAAAACAAAGCACCTATAAGCGCTACTGCTGGTGATGGCCAGAAGAACCATGACAAAATCATCATAACTATGCCAATAACCCAGTAAGCAATCCAATAATTTTTAATTACTCCTTTAAAAGGAGAAACTATCTCATCATTTATACCTGAATCAATTAAAGACCTACTCATTGCTGTTACAACAGAAATAATAAAGATTGTCGGCATGAGCTCCTTTGTAGCATATACAAAACTATTAAAAATACCCATAGTTGCCTTTGAAAGAGATTGTGTTCCCATAAGGCCCAATATGAATATACCCAATATACAAATTAAAGATATATCTCTTTTCTTTACCATAGCAATTATAATAACTATAATAAAAATAAGATAAATGTAGTGTAGTGGTGTTAATGTTACGTTTATCATGTATGTCTCCACTCTATTAATTACTATAGTATAAATAATATGATACTTACTGTTGCTTCGTTACAGAATAATAGTCAGAAAAATACATAATTCTAATTAATACTACTTTTTTATATCTAATATACCTCTATATAAAAGACCAAATAACTTCATAAAGTCCCAAATAATTAAAAAGATAATAGTTAATTTGCCACTTCAAATTGACTATAATAAAGAGAAGCATAAAACCCATTTTGTGCTAGAAGATTTTCATGATTTCCTCTTTCTACAATATCACCATCTTTAACAACTAAAATCATATCGGCATTTTGGATAGTCGATAATCTATGAGCTATTACAAAACTTGTTTTATCCTTCATAAGTCTTGATAAAGCTTTTTGTATTTCTACTTCTGTCCTTGTGTCTACACTTGAAGTAGCTTCATCTAATATCATAATTGTAGGATTTGTCAGCATAGCACGAGCAATTGTTAAAAGTTGCATTTGTCCTTGAGAAACGTTTGATGTTTCACTAGAAATTACTGTATCATATCCATGCTCTAATGTACGTATAAAATGGTCACAGCTAGCAGCTTTTGCAGCAGCTATTATTTCTTCACGTGTAGCATCCATCCTACCATATGCAATATTTTCGGCTATTGTACCTTCAAATAGCCATGTATCTTGAAGTACCATACCAATTTGTCTACGTAATGTATTTCTAGGAATATCCTTAATATTAATTCCATCAATTGATATAGTTCCTCCATTTAATTCATAAAAACGCATAATTAAGTTAATTAATGTAGTTTTTCCTCCTCCTGTTGGTCCAACAATAGCTACCATTTCATTTGGTTTTACTTCAAGATTTAAATCTTTTATTAAAATTTTTTCAGCAGTATATCCAAATTTTACATTTTTAAAATCTACCTTTCCCATGGATATAGGATGTTCATTAAATGAAAGCTCATTGAATTTATTATCTGAAATTTCTTCTTCTTCATCTAATAGCTCAAAAACTCTTTCAGCTCCAGCAATAGCAGATTGTAAAGACATAATAACATAAGAAGCTTGAGTAACAGGCTCAGAAACTTGATTTACGTATTGTAAAAATGCCTGGATTCCACCTAAGGAAATCTGTCCATTAAGTGTCATTATTCCACCTACAATTGCTGTTGTTACAAAACCTAATTGACTTAAAAATCTAATAGTTGGGTATATAGCAAAATCCACAAATTGAGCTCTTCTATTTGCCTCAAATTGTTTTTTATTAAGCTCAGTAACTTCTTCAATTATATTATCTTGTTGATTAAAGACTTTGATAATACGATTACCAGAATACACTTCTTCAATTTTTCCACTTAAGTCGCCCATAGCAGCATAATTTTCTGCATAATAACGTTGACTTAAACTTGATACATAATTAGTTGCAATTGCACTAATTCCAAGAAATATAAAAATTAATAAAGATAGTTTTAGATTTAATATAAGCATTGAAATAATTGTAAGTACAATTGTAAAACAAGAAGAGATAAACTGCATAAATCCAACTTGCATTACTAGGGATACTTTTTCAAGGTCATTTGTTACCCTGCTCATAATATCTCCTGTTTTATGTGAATCAAAGTATTTTAGTGGAAGTCTATTTAATTTTTTACTAATTTCTTTACGTAATGAAAGAGTTAAATTTTCACCAATACTAGATATTATATATTGCTGAACATAAGAAAGAAAACTGCTAAAAATAGAAGCTAGTACTAACATTAAAACTGGCATAGCTAGTGCATCTGTTACCATTGACAAAACACTTACAGATCCATCAAAATTACGAATTGCATTTACTAAATTATTAATAGCTGATCCAACAATAAGTGGAATAATTGCATAAGCTGCACTGCTAAGCAATGAAGATATTCCTACAATTATTAACTTCTTACTTTGTGTTTTTAATTGGCCCATTAGCCTTTTAATAGTCTTTTTTGTATTTTGAGGAATATCCTCGCTAAATCTCATTGTATCTTTTTTCTTATTTTTATCCTTCTTCATAAAATCAAGCCTCCTTTATATTCATTTGACTTTTAGCAATTGCTTGATATACAGAACAATTTTTCATTAGTTCAGCATGCTTCCCAATACCAACTAGATTCCCTTCATCTAATACAAGTATTTGATCTGCATCCATAATTGTACTTACTCTTTGAGCAATTATTATCTTAGCTGCATCTGTCATATTTTCTTTAAGCGATTTACGAAGTGCTGCATCTGTTTTTAAATCCAAAGCAGAAAAGCTATCATCAAAAATATAAATTGGTACTTTTCTTATAAGAGCTCTTGCAATAGATAAACGTTGTTTTTGTCCACCTGAGAAATTTGAACCACCTTGAGACACTTCGGATTGTAACCCTTTAGGTAATTTATTAACAAAGGATTCTGATTGAGAAATACTTAATGCTTTCTTCATATCTTCTTTAGTTGCTTCTTTATATCCCATTTTTAGGTTATCCTCAATTGTTCCACTAAATAAAAATGCTTTTTGAGGAATATAACCAATTGTATCTCTTAATTCATTTTGTGAAAGATTTCTTATATCAACATCATTTATACGAATTTCTCCTTTGTCTATGTCATGTAGTCTTAAAATAAGATTAGCAATAGTGCTTTTACCAGAGCCTGTACTTCCAATAATGGCTGTAGTCTCACCTTTATTACATGAAAATGATAAATTACTTATAACTGGTTCTTCTGCTCCATGATAAAAAAAAGATACATTTTCAAATTCAACTACTGCATGCTTATCTTTTGTACGTTGCTTTTCTATATTTGAATCCTGAATCTCTGGATTAATTTCTAAAACTTCCTCTATACGATCAAGACATGATTTCATTTTAGGAAGAGTAACACTTGTTGTTGTAGCCATTATTAAATAGCTTAATGTAATAATAGAATATTCAGTTACAGCAGTTATTTGGCCAATTTCCATGGTACCCTTCATGGAAAGAATACCACCTATCCAAACTATAATAGCTATTGAAAGACCAATTATAAGCCATATTATAGGATTTAATATAGCAAATAGCTTATTTAGTTTTATCATATCTGTAGCATAGCTTTTAAAAGCTTTACCTGATCTACCCTCTTCATATTTTTCATTTCCAAATGCACGAATAACACGAATTCCAGTAATAGATTCCCTTATTACTTGATTAATATGATCTAGTTTAGATTGAACCCTTTTAGAAATAAATATTGATTTCTTAAGTACTAATCCAGAAAAAACAATAAATATTATCACAGATAAAATAAGTATTAAGGCTAAAGAAAAGCTAGTGTATGCTGTCATGATAATAGATGTACCAATAATAAGTGGAGCTGGAACTATAAGCTGCAAGGCTAATCCAAAGTTCTGTTGCAAATTAGAAATATCTGAAGTTGTACGCGTTATCATAGACGAAACTCCAATAGTATCAAATTCATGAATAGATAACTCCTGACTCTTACGGAAAATCTTATCTCTTAAGTAATATCCAAAAACTGCAGCAAGATCTGCAGAATAATAACTTCCAAGTACAGCTGCAATTGTTGTTATTAAAAGAACTATTATCATTTGAACTCCTATGTGAAGAATTTCATTCATATCACCTTTCAAAATTCCATTGTCTACAATTCCTGCTATTAAATATGGAATTAGTAATGTTCCTACTACTTGTCCCAAAAGCATAATTAATGTTATTCCTACTTTACTTTTGCTTTCTTTTAGGAATAGTTTTAAATACTTCATAGTTTACCTCCGTTATGTAAGTGATTTTGCAAAAATTTAATTACGGTGGTATTATAAAGCTTAAAGTAACTTTAATGTCAATAGTATAATTAAAATTTGGAGGTTATTATGAAAAATAAATCTAATATGCAAATTAAAGAGTTTTCTGCTCTTACAGGTATTAAAAGAGAAAATCTAAGATACTATGATCAAATTGGATTGTTATCACCAGAATTTCGTGGTGAAAATGGATATCGCTACTATACTAGAAATCAGTTAACTACAGCATATTTAATAATCTCTCTTAGAGAAATTGGAATTGGAATTGAAGAAATAAAAAGATATATCGATATACGTACTCCAGAAGAAATGTTTGCCTTATTTAGCTCTCAAAAAAAACATATATTAACTGAAATAGAAAAGCTTAAACGTATATTAGAAGTTATACAACTTTATGTAGATATGGCAGAGGAGGCTATTAAGTATAATGAAAATAGTATAAATATTGAATACAAAAAGAAAGAGCCTATTTTCTTAGGCCCTATTATATCTAAAGATTCTTTAGATAATTCTCAAGGTGAGTCTGCTATTTCATTTTATAATTTTGCTGCTGAAAATGGAATTGATATAGGTTATCCTCTTGGTGCTATTGTTAGTAAAGAAGATATTGAATTAGGAAATCCTTTATATGCAATTCGATATTATTTTAAAGTCATAAATGACGAAAAGTCCTATAAACCTGAAGGTAAGTATGCAGTTTTTTATGGAAGATGTGCTTATGGAGAATCTGATGATCTTTATGAAAAATTATATAAATTTATTAAAGAAAATAATTTACGTATTTGTAGTGATGCCTATGAGGAATATCCCCTAAACGAGCTTTCAACTAAAGATGAAAGTAAGTACTGTGTTAAAATAGAAATAATGGTTGAGGGTGATGATCGTTAGTTTTGTGGTAAAAACAAAACTAACGATTGTTTTTGTATAAATAGTTGGTAGTTTTGAAGTAATATTGGGGAGGAAACTATAGAACTAGAGGCTTTCTAAAATAACAGCTTAAGATAAACCCTATTCTATTTCTACCCTTACCTGTTGTTTTTGTAATACTCTTAGAATTAAATTTACAATTATTCTTTCTTTAAGCTTAGTAAATTCTTGTTTTGTTGTAGTTTCATTGCTTAAAATTGGATTTCTATTAATATCAACTTCAATAAAATTTGCTTTTACTAGTTCAACAAAAGGCTTTTCATTAAAGACTTCTGTAAATACTAAACTTTGTTCATACTGATCACAATCAATCACTGAATCTTTGTAAGCACCACATATTTTAGGTCTACCATTAAAAAATTCAACTTCATTTATTGTAGTGTCTTCAGTAAAAATTGGTGGCCTAATATAAGTGATTCTAGTAGTAAAATTAAATGGTACTTCAACTGTACAGTATTTTATATTTCCAGAACTATTTTCTACTTTTTCTTCATTAGAGTATTTAGATTCATACTCAATATTATTCCTTATAAAACCTGTAACAAATAACATTCCAGAATCATTCTCCGAAATACTTGATGGAAAAGGAATAAGACGGGATTTAGTTAAAAATGCATTTATTTTAATCAATTTAATTTCATTAACTTCTTGGTTTAATGTGATAGTATCTTCAACAGAAATTGTTATATTTGTTTCTGCTAATATAACAGGTAAGTTAGCATATAAACCTTTTGTTGAAATATTAATTTTTTTAGATTCTTCTTCTTTTACAATATTATTATAGTTCTCCTCTATGAGCTTTTGGTCAGCTACTTCTAATAATTTTTTTTCATTTTCTTGTACGTATTTTTTATCATCCTCTTCATATAATCCTTCATTATTTTCTTCTAGAAGTTCACTACTATTTTCTTCTACGAATTCTTTATCACTTTCTTTTAGGACTTCTTTATCATTTTCTTCACATAATTCTTCATAAATTTCTTCTAATAATTTTCCCTTAGGTGAATCTGTACTACTAGTACTAGTAGTAGTATTAGTAGTACTAGTATTATCTAAGTACTCATTATTAGATAAATCATTCCTTTTATATTCTAAATTATTTTCTTTAATATTAACTGCTTCAAATTCGGAGATACTTTTTTTTATTCCAAAGTTATTTGTATTACTATCTTCTATGTTAAGAGTTTTAAAAAAATCAAAAAACTCACTTTGTGTAGTATTAATAATATCCTTATTTTCTTTAGGATGTTCTTCATCACTTTTTTTATTATATAAATAATACTTATTTTGGTTTTCAATATATTCTTCATAGTTCTTTTGCATATACATATATTGTTTATTCTGCATCTTAATATATTCTTCATACTTATTTTTCATATACATATACTGCTGATTTTGCTTTTTAATATATTCTTCATAATTCTTTTTCATATATATATAATACCTATTTAGTCTTCTAACATATTCTTCATATTGCTTTATCTTAAGTTGATTATAATTTTGCCTTGAATAGTATCTCCTTTCCATAATATCTCCTCCACTTAAGAATTTAATAAAATAAGCATATAATTAACTCATTTTAAAACAGACCTAAAAACTTTCTTAGTCAGCCTTAAGTCTGTAATATATTATCAAATAATATTAAATTTTTAGATTTATATATATTTAATAATTATAATGCTGTAATTCTTACTTGTTGTTTTTGTAATACTTTTAATGTTAAATTTACTACTGCTTTTTCTATAAGCTTAGTAACATTATCTTCTGTAGGAGTTGTACTGTTTAATACTTTATTTGTATGAATATCAACTTCAATAATATCTGCTCTTACTAATTCAGTAAAAGGTTTTTCATTAAAGAATTCTGTAAAGAAAAGACTCTGATCACAAGGATTGCATCCAATCACTTTATCCAAGCAATCATCACAATCATTAAGATTATCTGTAAAAAAATCTAATTTACTTGATGTAGTCTTTTCGTCAAAAATTGGGTCTCTAATGAAATTAATCCTTGTTGTAAAATTAAAAGGTACTTCAACTGTGCAATGCCTTATATCACCATAAACACTTTTACTTCCTGGTATGCTATAAGTTTGTGTTGCATACTCAATATTATTTCTTATAAAACCTTTTATAAATAGTATTCCAGTACCAAATTGATTATCTTGAGAAAATGGAATAATACGAGACTGATCTAGAAATACATTCTTTTTAATTCGTTTAATTTCCATAGCTAATTTATCTAATGTGATAGTAGCTTCAACAGGAATTGTTATATTTATTTCTGCTAATAAAACTGGAATTTTAGCAAATATGGGACCAGATGCAATAACATCAGGAGTTACAGATGTTTGTTTAGTTAATGATTGTACTTGAGAATTAACAGTTGCACAAGGAGCTGTTATGATTTTACATTCATTTGTATTTTCTTTAATTTCATTCATTCTAATGTATCCTCCATTTTTAGCTAATTTAAATGTAATTAGGTAACTATCTAATGTATAATATACAAATTTCCCCTTTTATGTACTAGAATAAACAAAAAGCTATTATATTAAAAAAAATATTAAAATTCTAATTGTATGTTTGTTTATTTCAAAACTCAAAAAAATCCTCAGCAAAACTTATATTAAGTATTACTGAGGACATACTTATTCTAATATATTATTATATTGTGGTTAGGCAAGGTCATAAATTTATTTTATAAGTCAATTCTTAAATCTGTATTTCTATTAAACTAAAGCTGTAACTCTTACTTGTTGATTTTGTAATACTTTTAATGTTAAATTAACAACTACTTTTTCTGTAAGCTTAGTGAAAAGTTGTTCTGTAGGAATTTCACAGTCCTTATATGGATCTGTGTGAATATCAACTTCAGCAATATCTGCTCTTACTAATTCAGTAAAAGGTTTTTCATTAAAGAATTCTGAATTGAAAAGTCCTTGATCACAAACATTACGTCCAATAACTGGATCTGCACAAGCATCGCAACTCTTATTCTTATCTGAGAAGAATTCTACTTCAAGTGAAGGTGTATTTGTAATAAATATTGGTGGTCTAAGGAAAGTAATTCTTGTTGTAAAGTTAAAAGGCACTTCAACTGTACAATGTCTTATATCGCCACAGATATTAGGAGATCCATGCCTATTGCAAGTTTTAGTTGCATATTCTATATTCTTTCTTATAAAACCAGCTATAAATAGTATTCCAGTACCAAATAAACCATCTTGAGAAAATGGAATAACCCTAGATTGATTTAAATATACATTCTTTCTAATTCTCTTAATTTCTATTGCTGGATGATCTAATTTAATAGTAGCTTCCACTGGTATTGTTATATTAGTTTCAGCTATTACAACTGGAACCTTAACAACTACTGGTCCTGGTGCAATAACGCTAGGAGCTACAGAAGCTTGCTCAGTTAAAGATTGTTGTAGAGTTTTAACCTCTGCACAGTGTCCTACTAAAGCTGCACTTTCAACTACATTTTCATTCGTATTCATTTTGTTATCATTCATAATAACACTTCCTCCGTTTTTATCTAGTTAAGATATCGTTAGTAAACCTTATATTATATAATATATAAAATGCACATTTTTGTGCATATTTCTGGTTTTAAAATATTTATTTACTGAGAAAATAAATTCTTTCCCCATTGTTCATTTTTTAATTTTTTTACTATATTGTTTCGTAAAATTATTATAAGGATAGTGCTACCAAAGTTGCATTAGTAATAGTATTAGTACCGCTAGTAAAACGTCTTTCTATAACATCTCCGTTAACAGGTGTAACAGTTATGGTTAATGTACCGCTTGAAATAAAAACTGTATTAAAATTAGGAATATCCGTAAAAATAAAACTACCTGGTTCAATGTCATTAATAGTGATAGTACTACCAGATTGAGAAATAGAGGGAGTTGTATCAGATTGATGTTTTGGTCTGATACAACTTTTTATCATTATAATATCTTAATTATACTGATTCTTCTTGAATTTCTCTAATGACTTTTTCCATTTTTTCTATTTCATTTTTAGGATTCTTCCACCAATTTTTACTCCAAATCCTTGTTATTTTCCAACCTCTAGATTCAAGATATCTTTGTCTATAGATATCCCTTTCTCTAGTAAATTTTGAGCTGTGGAATGCTGCTCCGTCACATTCTATCCCTAAAATATATTGGGATTTTTTCTCATCATAAATAGCTAAATCGATTCTATAGCCAGATACACCAACTTGTTTATGAACATTATAACCTTTTTCAATTAATGCATCATAAACTTCTGCTTCAAAATCGCTATCAAAATTTTTACTATCATCATAAATTATTTCTGTATCTAAAACGCTATTTAATATAGTTTCTGCTTCTTTATTGTTACCTGTAGATACAGCTCTAGCATATTGTAAATACTTTTTAAATAATTTAGGTCCTCTATTTTTACTAGATTCTACATGTAATTCTTCTGGCTCTATTGATGTCACTACATAAATCTTTTGCTTAGCTCTACTTATAGCAACATTTAATCTATTTTCTCCACCATCTTTAGATAATGATCCAAAATTAAGAGCTACTCTTCCTTTTTCATTTTTTGCATATGCTATACTAAAGATTATAATATCTCTTTCATCACCTTGAACATTTTCTATATTTTTTACAAATAAACTAACATCCTCATCATTTTCAATTCTATCTATTTCCTTTGTATATAGTTCTCTAAATTCTTCATCATGCTGAGCTTTATCATCTAAAGCCTTTTCGATGCAAGCTTTTTGATCTATGTTGAAAGTTATTATACCAATAGTTTCATTATTTTTTCTTTCTTTTAAAATACCTTCAAGTAATTCTACAGTTTTCTTTGCTTCTTTTATATTAGATTTATTATCCCATTTACCATTAACCATAATTCTTTCTATAGCCTTATAATCTTGAGAGGTGTTTAAGTTAGGAGCAATTTTTAATCTTCCACCATAAAAGGCATAATTGGAAAAGTTTATAAGTTCTAAATATCTTGATCTATAATGATAAGTTAAATAAACACTATCATAGTTTACTTTTGCTAAATCTAATAAGCTTTCTTCTTCAAGAGCTGCCGATGATTCTTCATCTATATCCTCATCATCTTCATCATACCTATTTTTAAACGCTTTATTGGGTCGAAGTTGTTTATCATCGCCAGCAACAACAACTTGCTTACCTCTAAAAATTGAAGGAATAGCACTTTCAATATACATTTGAGAAGCTTCATCAAATATAACAATGTCAAATAAACCTTTTTTCAATGGTAAAACTTCTGATACTGTTTCTGGACTTAATAAAAAGCATGGGAAAACATCTAAAATCATATCACTATATGCTTCAAAATACTTTCTTATAGGCCACAATGCTCTTTTCTTATTAGCTTGCCTTTTAAACTCTTTAAATCCAGGAATGTTAATTATGTTTAATATCTTTCCATTCCATTTATTAAGTATTAAGTGTTTGACATTTTGTCTTTTACTTTCCATTTCTTTATTTATTAAGTTTATATTTTTGTCAAAAGAATTTATTAATTTTAAGGCTTCACAAATACTTGGATCTTTTTCTAACTCAAGTATATGATTCAACGTAATTAATTCTAATAAATTGCTCATTCTTTCTTTTAAAGATTCTATATTATCACTATTAGAATAATTTAATATCCTTATCTTTAAATCATTCATATTATTTACTTGTGTTAATTCATTTTTAAATTCTTCACTTAAATCTAAGGCTTCATTTATTTTATTAAAGTAATCTGCTAAATCACTTAAATTTAAAAATTTTTCTAAAAACAAATTATAAACCTTATCCTTTAAAGTCTTTTTTATAACTTCTATATCCTTTATTATATCATTTACATCTTTTGTTATAGTTTTTACTTCCTTTATGGTTTCTTCTTTAATAGCTTCAAATTTATTTTTATTTTCTATTTCTATTTGTTTATTTTTAGAATAATTCACCCAATAAGATATACTCCACCATTTATTATTATTTATTTTATTTAATAAATTCCCATTCTTTGTTTTATTTATATTAATAGCTAAAGCTTCTGCTTTTTCATCATTTAAATAATAGTTATTTATCTTATATTCATTCATTATACTATTGTATAAATCAATATTTTTTTTAGCTTTTTCAGTAATTTCTTTTATTGATAAATTTATTTTCTCAATTTCTTCTGAAAACTCTTCTTTATCCATTAAGTTCATTTTTAAATCTATATCATCAATAAACTCATTTTTAATCTTAAGTTTTGTATATGTCATAAAACTCTGTATCATTTCATCATTTATTTCACTGATATTTTCTTTAATATTAAAATATGTTTCTTTATTAAAAGTGTTTTTCTTTCTAAAGTTAAAAAATTCTTTATATCTTGGATCTTCCTTTGAAGTAATCTCCTTTGTTTTTTCATACATTTCTTGAAGAGATAATCCAAATTCCCTTTTTGTATATAAAACATCAGCTAATTTTTCTAAATCTAATATTTTATTATCTATATAATTAGCATTACTATTTATAGTTGCTTCAATATCTTCACTTTCTGCTTCTACATTTTCTAAGGAATTAGACATTATAGAATAAAACATCTTTTTATCCGAATTTATATCATGTATTAAAATAGCTTTCTTATTTAAAACACCTAATCTATTATAAATAACATCTAATGCAGCTTTCTTTTGAGAAACCATTAAGATCCTTTTCCCCTTAGATAGTGCATCACCTATTATATTTACTATAGTTTCAGATTTACCTGTACCTGGAGGACCATAAATCACTAAGTTATTTGATTTATTCACCATGTTAACAGCACTTTCTTGGCTATAATCAAGTTTAGAAATTAAGTTAATATCATTTTCTTTAAAAGTTAACTTTGAATTATCCTCACTTAACTTATATCCTTCATAATTAGTATTTAATAATCTCTCTAAGATATCTATATCAATATCACTTTTTAATAGCTCATCATAATCATTATATATAGAATTTGCTATAGAAAATTGTCCAATAATAATATTATTTATAATCTTTAAATAACCTAAATCATACTGTGGCAAAGTTGAATTTGTGTACTCCTTAAACTTTTCTACTTCATAATTTTTATAATCTATATAGACCTTTTCATTTTCTAATTTACTTAATACATCTGTAATAAAATTTTTATCTAACTTATCATATTCAGTTTCTATATTATCTAAATTAACTCCATTAAACTTAGATATAGCAAGTAATAAAACCTTATTTAAAAATATGCTACTTTCATTTATATTTTCAATATCTAAGGCATCACCTTTTTTATTAAACCTTATAGGGAAGAGGAACAACGGTGATTTTATAAAAGTTCCATCCTTTAATTTACCTTCTACAAAAGGATAACCTATATATAATTCATATCTACCTGTTTCTTTATAAACATCATTAATTTCCTTTTCTAATGCTTTTAAAGAAACTAAATATGATATTATTTTATCCCTAGTATTTTCTAATTCCTTCAAAAGCTTTTCTTCTTTTTCACTTATACCTTCTTTAACAAGATTTAATTGTACTTCTTTTTGATCACCATCAAAGTCTTGATTTTCTATACCTTCAATTTCCTTTTCTAACTCATCCTTAATAAGCTTTCCTATTTCTCTTCTTTTCTCATTATAAAAACTTGTATAGTCAGGCAAAAGCTTCAATTTACTTTCATTATTTGAAATTATATATTCTTTTACTTTTTCACAAATATCTTTATCTATGGAAGTAATGTTATATATATCAAAAGCTCTTTTTTGCGGTAATTTTTTAGTAACTAATGCTCTATTTCTACCATTTAAATTTATTAGCCTATCCTTATATTTTTCTAAAACTTCATTCAAAACATTCACTCCTACATAATGCTTAGTATTATTACTTTAACCTATTTATAAGTTAAAAATAATCTACACATTTACTTATATGGAAATTATATTATTTTATACAGTTATTTTAAAATCTTGCATAATTAAAAGAACAAATACAGATTGTACTTGTTCTTTTAATGTTGCACTCATATTTTATTGTTGCCTTAATATATTTATTAAATCATAAAAATAGTATTTTTTATTTCTTACTTTACCATCTGAATAAATTATATGAGCTTCTTCTAATTTATTCAGATATACACCTAACATACTACTAGGGATATCAACATATTCTAGTACATTCTTTTTAGTGAATATAGGTTTTTTAAACATTATTTTAATTATATCTATTAATTTATTTGAATTAATAAGCTCCCTTCTATTATTAACTGTTTTATTATATAAATTATCTATATCTTCTATTAGTTTAATATTCTTTTTGGATTGAATTATCGTTGCATTAATAAAGAACTTAATCCATTCATTCCATCTATGAATAGCTAACTCTTTTGTTTCTTCTGAAAATTCAACTCTAATATCATTTAATAACTTATAATATTTAAATTTATCTTTTTCTAAACTTTCTTAAAACTATCATCATAATAACCCAGAAAATTTAAGAATACTTCCTTTAATTCTTCTTTTTCAATCATTGGTGACATTATAACTGGATAACTTTTATTTAATTCAAATATAACTCTTCTTCCAATACGCTCATCTTTTCCTAAATCATCTCTTTCTTTAATTTTAGCCTTAAGAGTCTTTGAAAGATCAAGATCACTTATTATGTCTAGTATATTAATTAGGAATTTATCATTTCTAAATATTTCATACTTAATTATGTAATTATATAAATCAAGATTATCAATTATAAGATCATAATATCTTCTTCTCTCATTTTCATTAGATATATTATCATTTATATATTGAGCTCCCAATACACATTTATAAATATAGTTTTCCCAATCAAATTTTTTGATTATAATGTTATTGAAACTATTTGCTGATTCTAGTATTTCAGGATATTCCCTAATTAAATATTCTCGCTTATAACAACATAATAAGGAATGCCAAAATACTTCACTAAAATGTATATCTCTATCTGTATTTAGATAACTTTTAGAAATTACTTCAAAAGCCCTTAAAAACAATTCAGGTCTTTTCTTTTCATATCCAACTCCCATATATATAGGAAAATCTGGTGCTACATCTATATTTACATATTCATCAGAGAAGTATTCATCTTTATTTTTAATTTGATCCTCTAAAAAATCTTTATAAAACTGCTGATTATTCTTATATACTTTATTTAACAGCCTAATTTCCATTAGAATACATCCTCCTTACTGCTGCTGTGTATTTATCTAGTATCTTATCTGAAATAAGATAAATAACCTCATCTAGATTATCTAGATTTATTTCTGTTATCATTTTTTTCTTCATTAAATTATATAATTTGAAATCTAATCCTTCATTTGGAACATCAATTGAAGCTAGATCTACTTCTTCACCTTCACCATTATTTAATATAAATCTATATAAAGCCTTTTGAAGTCCCATATATATGTATGGATTATTTAGTGTATTGCTTAGTTGTGAATCATTAAATTGTAAAGATTCATTTTTATAATTTATAATAATGGTTTCACTTCCTAACTCAATTTTTACATCTGACTTTAAATTAGGATCTACTTTTTTCTCAAATAAATCTAATGGTTTTAAGGTACTTCCATCAAATATTAAACTATTAGAAAAACCAAGAACTGAATTTCTAGGAACTATTATTTCTTCTTTAAAAGCATCATAAAAATCACTTAAATCATTATTATATTTAAAGGAAATATTATCTTTAGCTTTAATTAATAATTGTATTGTTGTTCTTTTACTTAGTGATATTCTAGATTTAGAAATTTCCTTTATCTTTTCTCCCTTTTCTAATACAAAGAATTTATTGTCCTTTGATTGTATAATAAGAATTAACTGTGCTTGTCCACATTCTAAAAGTTCATTGATAAAATCTGAATCAATATCATAGTCAATATAAAATCTATAGTTATGTACATTTTCTTCTAAATTAACATCTAATGTAAAGTTGCAACTTTTATAGCTATTTGATGCATTAGTTAATACAGGATAAGGAAAGTTAGCATCCTTTTTATATATCATGTTAAACCTCCACGTAGTACACAAATTTTAATGCTTTATTATAATTTGGTTTAAGCTTCAATTCTATTTGTGCAATTCCTTTATTTATTTTAAGATCCTTTATAATATTATTTTTAATATTACATTCTTGTCCTGAAATCTTATCTATAATACTTTCATAATTATCTTTTAGCTTAAATTCATTTGGATATTCTACTCCCATTCCATCAACTACAGTTAATTCAACATCACAAGCTTTAATATTTTTCATTTCATCTGTATCATTAAAATTGAATTTAATATACTCTTTATTTGATACAATTAATCTTTCTACCATATCTGGATGAGTGTTATATCTAATGCTCTTTTCATTTCCTGATTCATCTTTATCCTTTTTTACTTTTTTCAATGGCTTCTTTTTATCACTTTGTTTTTTATCAGTATTTTTATTTTTTTCCTTCTTAGGAATATCAGGTTTAACCTTAACAACAACCTTTTCTTTACCTTGATTTTTAAGCTTATATGTTGACATAGACTTAGAAAGTTCTTTTTTAAATTCATTTTCTGTAACATATAGAATATCCTTAGTATCAATTAATCCATCTGTTGGGTTATTCTTTTTAATTTCATTTTCAATTATTTTTGCTATCTCTTTAGATAAATTATTAACAAATCTTTTAGCATTTCTTTGAAAAGATTGATCCTTTATATGATCAAAGCCTAATTTAGTATGAGATTCGTTTTCTAAGGATTTTAAGAAGGAATCCTCTATATTAGATATTGGTATTAATACAGCATTAAATGGCTTATTAGCATTTCCTGTAATCTTTTTATCTTCAATTTTCATTCCAATAGTTCTAATAATAGCAGTACGTCCTTTTAGGATATCTGTATTATAGTTAAAGTATAGATTAAATGAATATTCGTTTTTTATATCAGAAATATTTAAAGTTATTGGCTCCTTATCTAAAAATGTATCTAAATATAAAGGTGTAAATTCATCCTTCATCTCACTTAGATCTTGAATATAATACTCATTATTTTTTATATAGTCTTCAATAGTATCTTTATTAATAACTTTTCCATTTATATCTACAAGTAATTTATTTTGCAAAATTGCAATAAAGAAATTATCACAAACACTTTTTATTATCTCTTTTTCATTATTAAACTGCTCTCTTAAAAAAGGAATTATTATTTTTAATCCCCTAGTATCCTTATTAAATACTTCTCCAAACTTATTTTCATATGGATAAAACTTAGTTATCTTATCAGTAATATTCTTAATATCTGTAAAATATCCAGTGGAACGATAGTAATTATCTTTATATTTATGCTCTATAAGTTGAATAGTTCCCCCAAGATGCTTGTTCCCTTCTTCATCACAATTAGCAAAGTACATAATATGTAAGTCAGATGCAGCATTGGAAGCTATTTTCCCAATTCCATGAGATCCACCTCTTGATTGCTCTAAAATCTCATTATCTTCTTCTGAATGAATTCCCTTATTATAAGCATAAATTCCCCAGGTATCTTCCTTAGAATCACTTTGTCCATTTTTTGCTCCCTTTAAGCCCTTTGTATTAGAATCTTCAAAGGAAATATAACCTACCTCTTCTTGATTCATTTTCTTTTTCATATATTCTATTGTTTCTTTAGTATAGTTATTATGTCCTTTAAGACATGCTATTCTTTCCTTTAGATCTTCTAATCCTGGAATATCTTCTTTTCTTATTTTTCCTGTTTCTATTTTTATAATTACAGGTTCATTAGTATCTTGAAGCTTTCCATCTAAAGAATTTTGAATATTTTCTCTAACTAAGCCTGATATTCCATAGTTATAGAACTTTTCTAACACCTTGTTAAAGGTTGATTCTTCAATCCCAGGAATAAGTGAAAACTTCCAAAGATTTTTATTATGTATATTGTCCATCATAGTCTCCTCTTTATAATTTTTTAATATGTAAATAATACTTATATTTTAATTTTAAAATTACCTTACTGTTAGTATGTAAAAGAACATCTTTATTGAAGCCACGAAAAGAGGAAGTTAATAAAAATAAACTGCCTCTTTATAGTTTAATTGTATATCTTTAATACCTTTCATTACTACCAATGTATTTCCATAATTTTAAAACTATCACGTCCAACTTCAATTACGTCTCCAACACATTTACCAATCATTTTTCTTTCTACGTCATATAATGAACGAGAGCCATTTTTTAATGGTATTTCATATTTCATTTCTTTATTTTTTGATATCATATGAGTTATAACTGTGCAGCCATACTTAACCTCTTCTAATTTATCAAGAATAGTATTTGTATTTAGTACTTTTGCTTCATTCTGTGTTGAATTAATAAATTCTTTATAATCAATATCAATTTCACTTGCTAAGCCTTTACTTTCAAAATCAATTTTTTCTTCTATATTATTATCTTCTACATGAATAAATTCATCTTGTTTACCGTTCTGGATTCTTATAATATTTTCAACAATAATGTTTTGGATTTCTTCTGATGTATACATATCTAATAATGTAGCCCCCCCTATAGCATTAAGATACTGTAGTGTAGGCCTAATATGTTCTATCATATATATTTTTATATCTCTTTCTTCAAAGAACCTAATACTATTACATATTCCTTTTAATATATCAGAATTTGAAGAAAAAGTATTGCTATAAAAAATATCACTTACTTTAGTAGAAAAATCACTTGGACCAAGAGCATCTAATAATTCCCACTTATTATAGGATAACTTATTATATGTTAAATATCCTACCCACCAACACTTTGATAATGTATTTCTATACAATCCTGCACGTGTACCGCCACTAAAAAAGAATCGAGATAAAATAGTTGAAGAATCAGTTTCCATATTTTTTAATTGTGTACTTTCATATTTCCATCGCTTTCTTATATATTGATAGAATACCCCATTACATAATCCTGCCCATAATCTTTCATCTGATGCTTGAGATGCGCTTATTTTATTTAAATGAGAATATATAATCTTACAATTCTCCAACTCTACTGCTCCTATAGCACCTTCTATATTTGCTAATTCGAAATCTGGTATGTCAATAAAAAACTCAAATGGATCATAATCAAACAAATCATAAATCCATTCATTTGTACTATATCTATAATAATTTGTATATATACTTTTTATATTTGCTTTCATATAATCTATAGCATTTTGCTTCATAAAATATAATTTCATTTTTTTATTATTCTCCTTGTTTAAATAGCATTTTATAAGCCTTGCCAATAGGGTACTTTAACATTTCTTGCGCTAATTCGATAGCATTACGTCCACTATAAATAACATCTTCTCTGAAATCCTTTCCAAGTGATTTAAAATACTGCTTAATTTTTATAAACCATAGCTTGTTTTGGAAGGAATCATAATCTATTTGTAATTCTCCTATCATATATGCTATTGCTGGTAAAACTAATAACGACATAGCTATTTCAGAATTTTGCTGAAATCTTATATATGAATCATAGGTACCTTCATCAACTAATATTTTTATTCTATCATCATTCAATTCAAAAGTGATTGGCTTTTCTTCATCTTTATCAATATTCTTTATTTTAATTACGCTAAACAAAGAATCATTTCCTGCTAGTTCTTCGTAATTTTTAGAAATATAAATCCTTGGCAAGTTACAATATGCCAATATTGATGCTTTTTCGAAGGTTATTTTCTCACCCTCATAGTCTTCATTTAAATCTATGCTAAAAAAATCATCTATTTTTCTTTTAGCAACAATCATAGCCAAAACTGTAATTTCATTATTTACCCTATCTTTTTGTATACTATATGAAAGTTGATTTACATCTGTTTTCAATGCTTTTCGAAATGCTGTAGAAGTACATTCTAAATGAATAACATATTCTGCATATCCCATTCTTATTAAATCTAGCATTTCCTCATTATTTAATTCAATATTAAATTTTAAATTAATATCTGATATACCTTCTAAAACATCTGTTTTTACCAATAAGTCTGTTTTTACATAATCATCTGTTTCGCTACATAAAACAGGATAAGGGAATAAACGATTTTTAATTTCCATATGCTTTCACCCCCATAGCATAATTTCTTTTTCCTGCAATTTTAAATTCAACAGTTTGTTTTGTTTTAGCAACTATATTACTTACAACAATATGTCCATCTTTAGTGGTTACATTAATTCCATTTACTTCTTGTACGTATAATTGTAGTGTATTCCCATTTTCACCTCTTGTTACGATTTCAATTTCACACAGTTCAATATTTTCTTCTGTTGTAAAAATCAACTTGTTCATCCCATTTCCACGACTAATAATCCTTGCAGAAACATAAACTTCTCTTTTCCCAGTATATATTTGGTCTATTCCAGATGAATTTTCACTTCCTCTTCTACCAGTTGGTGACGCACTTGAATGAGTTCCACTTCTATGCCTATGTCCTATTTTCCCCCCTTTATCATCAATTGTCCCAGCTTTTCGAGAATTTCCATTCTGTCCAATATTCCCTCCAATATCGCTCACCTTAAATTTCTTTTTCTGTGGTTCTTCTTCAATTATTTTAATACTTTTTACTGTATCAATAATAAGTTCTTTTTTTCTTTCATCTTTATTTTTATTACCACTTTCTCCATAATTAAAGCAATTACCAACATCAATAATACTTTCCTCTCCGCTAATTTCTATCAATTTTTCGTTTATTGTCTGCTTTATCCAATCTTCAACCTCTTCCTTATATTTACTTGCCTTTTTAGGATCACTGTGTCTCTTAGGTTCCCAGGCATTATGCTTTGGATTTTCCATCCCCCTAAAAAATTCATTCAGTCCATCACTTTGCAACTCAAAGAAGCCAGTATATGAGATTCCTCTAGGTAAACTAGGAATTTTAGCAATCTTCATTCCTGAATTTCTTACAACTAAAATATTTTTATTAAGATCATTTTTATACAGTAATTTTAATCTTAAAGAGCCTAGATTGTGGAATTGTTTAGTAATTTCAATAACTTCTTTATTATCTTCCCTTATTACTTCATAAAATATCTTTGCATTTTTAGCGGCATTTCCGAGATAATCTAGCATATCAGATAAATTACTTTTATTTAATTTTCTTGAATTAACAACCACTTCTAACTTTCCAGAATATATAGAGTATAGAAAATTATCAACTATCTCGACTAAAATTTTCTTAATCCATTCTTCATCTGAGGTAGAATAACAAAAACCTGGAATAAATAAGTCTGTTCCATGCTCAACTCGTTGATATATTTCATCAAGTTCTACAATAAATTTTGCAGGCTTATTATACTTATCCTCTCCGTAATATCCTACAGATCTCCTTACAGGATCTTCTGCTTCTTTACATTGACTTAATGAAATTTTATGTGCCATTAATCTAGAAACGCCTAATGCTGCCTTAACATTATCTTTATCAAAAGTTCTATAAAATACTGTTTGAAAAGAAGACGAAACAAAAGGTGCAGCTTTTCCAATTCCAAAACTACCTGCAGCATTTTTTTCATCAGATTTCACAGAAAAGGCATTTCCTTTTACTAAACTCCCCCATGGAGTAATATTATTTTCTGAAAATGCTCCCTGAACACCTTTGGTATTAAAATCACTAATTCTTAGAACAAAAAATTTCTTTTCATTTAAATCTCTTTTTGCACGTGCTAAAAAGCTTTTGGTATTTGAATCACCTTCTTGTCCCCAAAACTCTTGGCATGAATCTATAACATCTTTCAAACTATCCATGCCTGGAAATTTATCAATTTTCATAAAGGCCTTATGAAATTCTACTCTAACGGGTCTTCCTGTTCCATCTGCTGCATCTAATGAATTTTGACATATTTCTCGTGCTAAAGCCTGTAATGGATTACCTTTGAACTCTGCTAAACCTGCATCTGAAAATCCTTCTGTCGCAGCATAGTCTCTTGATGGGAATTTCCATTTATACATAATCTCATCCCTTCTTTTTTAATCTTATACTTTATTAATACATAATGAGTAAAACTACATATTACAACTTGTCACTACCTAATTGTTTTACCATACTACTAAAAAATTCATGGTAATCTTCTGTCTCTAAATTAAAAATATATACACTATTTATTGCTCTTGTTATAGATGAATATATTTTTTCAGGACTACACTCTTCATTGTATAACAAAAATAATGTATGAATCTCCCATCCTTTAAAACTCTGAATAGTTGATAATTTCAATTTGCCATCATTCATTCTAAAATTACACTTTTTAGCTCTTCTAAATGCTTCAAGTTGCTTTTTATGTTTTACCTCATCATCTTTACCTACTATTTTCTTGTATTCATCCTCAGTTTCATGCATTATTGTACTACATATACTATATTTCTTTTTTAGTATATCCTCTATTTGCCTTACAATTTCTACAGCTGGTGCAATAATAGCAACATCATTATTATTAATATTATTTTCTTTTATAAACTTTAATATTGAATCCACTATATTACAATAATTAAATGGTCTATTAACATTTTCATACTTAACCTTACTATTACTTAATAAATTTTCCTCAAATTCTATTTCAAAATCTGATACAGAATATTTTTTGTTAAGAAATTTATTTTGGAATTGTTTTGCTAAAATTGCTGTTTTTTCTTCTAACCTATAACATTTATTTAATTCACTCCATCTACCTAATACATTAGTTTTACATAATTTTTGATCATCCAAATCTCTTTCATAAATATTTTGTTTTTCATCTCCAAATAGTACAAATTCTCCAAGTTTATTTAAAAAATTATCTTTTACTATTTTTAGCCACTCATACTTAAAATCTTGTACTTCATCTATAAATATTCCATCGAATCTATCATTTATTAAGTCTACTCCATTGAATAAACCTATATTTTCATAGGACTCTAATGTTATAGTTATCCCTTTATTATTTGCTTGACTATTTATAAATTGATGATAATTTATAATTACGAAATCCTTTCTTACACACCTATTTATACCTTCTTTTTGTAAAGCTAATCCTACTCTTTCTTCTAAATAATTCCTTAATGTAATATTAAAAGTAAGTATTAATATTCTACCTCTCGTTCTTTTATAACAATTAGCAGCTCTTTCTGCTAGTACAAGAGATTTCCCTGAGCCTGCTATCCCCTTTACTTTAACACTTCCAGATTTGCTTGTTGCTAATTGTTTTTGCTTTTTATCTAGATTTATATTTATCCTATCTTTATATAATTGAAAAGATGGCTGTAATATCCTTTTAGTTTCATTATATAAATCGTCATCAAAATATATACTGTTTCCATTTAGCCTAGTATTGTTCATTAATGCATTTATACCATCTTTCGTAATAGAATCTCTCCCTAATATATTCATATTTTTTCTTATAGAGTATCTAAGCATACTTAAACTTGAGGTTGTTTCATTATGAAAGTATACTGCAGTTTGAATCACTTGAGTAACATTATTTTTTAATATGCTTTTCTCCATTATAAGTGGTAAGTGCAATTCCAATATACTTGTTTTATATCTATCTACTTGATCAATAGGGCTTTTAATATGAACATTATTTTTTCTAAGAGTAAATTTGCCGTTATTATCTATTATATAATTAGCTAATACCCAATCCTTTACTTCAATAATTAATATTCCTCCCATTTTTTTAATAATAATTATATCTGGCTTATCACCATTCAAAAAAGGTTGAAAAAATATCTCATATGAATCATCTAATAGCATTTTAAGTTTCTGTATTAAAAATAATTCTCCTTCTGTTGGCATTGGTTTAGTAATCATTATCTCATCTAAACTTGGATATAGCATCCCCATACTTTTATCCTCCAATATATTATTCACCTTATAATATCTTGAATGAAGAAACCTAAAAGATTATTCTCTTAGGTCTCAATCAACATAAGATTTCATAGATATACAAGTATTAATGTACCTAGCTTAAATTTATTATTTATGAGCTTCATCATAAATCTTTTCAGCTAGATAATGTATCATAAAGTTTTGTAAATTACCATTTGTAAGTATTTCTTTCATTAATCTTTCATTTCTATTTTTTGCTTTTACTATTCCTCTTTTAAAGTATGACTTACTAAATGTAGTAACTAAGTCTTCATAGCTATTTGCTCTTGCTATATCCATAATATTTTTATCTGCTTTAAACATTTCTTCGTAATGATCTATAATTATTCTATCTTCTTCTGTTAAACCAATACCAAAAACATCATTAATTCTTTGAATTATATCATCTAAGTACTCTTCATTATCTTCACTTATTCTTGAAGTTGCATTTTCTGATATTCCAACTAATTCTCCATCACCATAACTTAGTGAAATATCTGATCCATGACTTTCATCTTTTCCTAGTTTCTTTAATTTATAGTAGTCTAGGCTTAGTAAGTCATCTAAATTTACTCTTTCTTTACTTTTTTTAGGCAATTTTTTAAGTAATGCTATTAGGTAAACTTGAAGTCTTAATAAATTTAAATTCTTTAATGGATATATTTGAAGTAAAAAGTTATAGAAAGTTATATATTTTTGAGCTTTTTTCTTAAACTCGTCTGCTTCTGATTCACTATTTCCTTCTATAAAACAATATCTTTCTACTCCTTTATCTATTATATTATTCATTTTTGCATCTTGAGCTGAAGTTCTATTTTCTTTATAAAAAAGTGTTGAAAAATCATTTACTTCTTCATCAAGATAAATACCGTATTCATGTAGTTGATACCATAAATCATTTACTACATTAGGATCTGTTATTTTATCTATATTAGTCATTTCAAAATAAGGCTCATATGAAGCTCTAATATCTTCTACTGAATTTTGAAAATCTAATATAAATGTTTGTTTATTTGGATAAGTTCTATTTAATCTTGATAATGTTTGTACTGTTTTCACACCATCTAGTTTTTTATCTACATACATTGCACAAAGCTTTGGTTGATCAAAACCTGTTTGATATTTTTCTGCAACTATAAGTATTCTAAACTCATCCTTTTCAAAAATACTTGGTAAATTAGTTTCAGTAATATCTGGTGCAACACCATTATTCATTGAAATTTCTGTGTACTCTTCACCTTCATCATTTACAGTTCCTGAAAAGGCAACTAAAGCTTTTATATTATATCCTTTTTCTTTTATATATTTATCTATAGCTATTTTGTATCTAACTGCATGTAATCTACTTGCCGTTACAACCATAGCCTTTGCTTTTCCCTCAATCCACATTGATCTATTTAACACAAAGTCATCAACTATTGTTTCAACTTTTTGTCTTATGTTGTGCTCATTTAGACTAACAAATCTATTAATTGCATGTTTTGCCTCTCCCTTATCAAATTCAGGATTATCCTCTATTTTCTTGCCAACTTTATAGTAAACACTAACTGGCATATAATTTTTAAGAACATCTAAAATAAATTTTTCTTCTATAGCTTGCTTCATTGAATATAGATGGAACTCATGTGGTTTTCCATCATCACCCATTCTTCCAAATATTTGCATAGTTTTATTTTTAGGTGTTGCTGTAAATGCAAAAAAGCTAATATTCTTAAGATCTGTTCTCTTTTCTATAAGCTCTGACATTTTATCCATACTAGACTTTTCTTGATTTTCTGCAAAGCTTTCTTTTTTTGCTGCTTCTTCTAAAGTCTTTCCAGCTAAAGTTTCTTTTAATGCACTCATATTTTCGCCGGCTGTTGATGAATGAGCCTCATCAATTATAACTGCATATTTTTTTTTATCTAAAGAATCTATTTTTTGAAGAGCATATGGGAATTTTTGAATAGTTGTAATTATTATTTTAACTCCTCTTGTTATAGCATTTGCTAAATCAGAGGAATTTTTATCATCATCTATTTTTACTACAAGTCCATTTTTATGTTCTAATTGATATATTGCATCTTGAAGCTGTTTATCAAGAACCTTTCTATCAGTAACTACAATAACTGAATCGAAAATAGCATTATCATTTTCATCGTGTAAACTACTTAATCTATGAGAAGTCCATGCTATTGTATTAGTTTTTCCACTTCCAGCACTATGCTGAATTAAGTAATTAAGTCCTGCCTTATTAACTTCTAAATCAGCAACTATTTTTCTTACAGCATCTAATTGATGATATCTTGGGAATATTGCTCTATTATGCTCTTTATCTATAAAATAAAATCTTTTAATTATATCTAATAAACTATCTTTAGATAATATATCTTCCCATAAATATGAGGTTCTTTCCTTACCTTCTACTACTGGATTTCCCTTACCTCTATTATTTCCTTTATTAAATGGTAGGAAGAATGTCTTATTTCCTTTAAGCTCTGTTGTCATATATACTTCATCAGTATCTACTGCAAAATAAACTAACACTCTTTCATTAAATTCAAATAACTTTTCTTTAGGATTTCTATCTTCTTTAAATTGTCTTATAGCGTTATAAACATTTTGTCCTGTAAATTGATTTTTAAGCTCCATAACTATAACTGGAAAACCATTAAGTGATAAAACTACATCTAATGTGTTATTATGCTTATCACTATATTTAAGCTGTCTAGTTATTTTAAATATATTTTCCTTATAATTCTTAAGAGCTGTAGTACTATTATTTAAATTAGGCTTATTATAAAATAACTGAAAAGTTCCATTCATCATGATATCTTCAACACCATTTCTTAATACATGAATAAGCCCTCTTCTTTTTATATTAGAACTTACTAAATCTAAAAAAGCCTTCTTCCAATTAGTTCCTCTATTAGATTTAAACTCATCTAATAGATCTTTTTGAGTAGCTTCTAAAAATCTAAATAAATCACTAGTAAATAAGCAATATTGAAAATCAAACTCTTGAGAATTACCTTCTTCATATCCTATAGAAACTAAATGATTTTCTATTGATTCCTCTAAATTTCTTTCTTTCGGTAACATCTCTTTCCCCCCATTATAATTCCATACACAACTTAATTAAACTTGGAAACTCATGTCGAACATCCAAAAAATATTGAATATATTCTTTATTTTCTCCAGTATAAACACTTAACATATCTACTAAATTAATTCTTACATTCTTAAGTTCATAACTATTTAAATTTAAAACATTTATTGTATATCTTGCTCTAATATAATCATTACTATTTTCATTATTATTCTTAGGTATTACTTCACCACTTGCTAAATTATAACTAAAATAATCATTTGGATTATCTATAACAGGATTTATAAAATTATCATTATATTTATTTCCCTTATGTCTCCCACAACTATTTTTTTCATCACAGGATATAATAAGATTATTATAACTTTGAAACTCTTTAGGATATAAATCTCTAGGTTTTATATGCTCTATATGTCCTTCGTTATCATATATTCTTTTCTCACAATAGGGACAATATTCTTCTTGCTCTAAAACTATAATATTTTCTTTTAGTTTACCTCTTATATTATCCTTATTGTAATCCTTCCATGCCTTAGGAGAATATTTTCTTTTATACTCTAATAAAAATTCAGGTTCTTGTTCTTTATTTACCTTTAGCATTATTTTTATTCCTTACTGATATATCTAATCTTATTCTCATAATATCTTTATCTAAATCTCCTAAATACTTTCGTAAATAATTAAATATCTCCTTAAATTCCTCTGTATTATATAAGTTTTTATTTAATAACTCATAAACTCTATTTAGCTTATTTGTAATATCTTCATTTCTTAAGCTATTTAGTTCCATAGTAGTACTTAATATATCTGCTATAGTTTTCCCATAGGTTTCACTTAAATTATTATTATCAACTATTTTTATCCCTTTAGAATCTTTAGTCATAACTCTTAATTCATCAGCTTTAACACTACCAACTATATGTGGAGAATGTGTTGCTATTATTAATTGATTATTATTACCTATACTTTTATATACATCAATTATCCTTCTTTGCCATTGTGGATGAAGAGATATTTCTGGTTCATCTATTAAAATTACAGAATTATTAACTTCTAAAAACTTTAAAGATAAAGCTCTTAAAAATAATTGTTTTTCTCCCGATGATAATCCTGTAATATTAAATTCCTTATTAAAACTATTTTTGAATACAGGCTTTGTCTCATTATCTTCAGATAATCCTACTAATCTAACATCTAAATCCATTATTTTAAAAATACTATTTATATCATCGCAAACATTATCTATAACTTCCCCTATAGTTTTGTTTCTATTTTTAAATATTTCTTTATTTATCTTAGTAGCTATAAGTGATGGTATGTTTTGTGTTATATTTTGATCAACTATATTTTGAAAATATGTGATAAAATTAAAAGTGTTATCTACTTTATTAACCTTCTCAAAATTTATCTCTGCTGGCATATATACAACCTTAGGTTCATTAGGAGTATCACCAGTTTCAAATACAATATCAGGATCTAACATTCCAACTTCATTATTTTCTAATCTTACAGTTGTTGTATATAATGCAGGAGTTAGCTCTATATTTATATCTGTAATTTGTTCATAACCTCTTTCATCTATATCAAAAGAATCATAAATACACTTTAATAAAGTAGTTTTACCTGATCCATTTTCACCAATAATAACAATAGTGTTTTGTATCTCTCCATCTTTATTTTTAAAATCTATCTCTAAATCATTAAATATTTCGTTATTATTGAACTTAATTTTCTCAACCTTCACCTTTTCATCTCCCTTCTACAAGTTAATTATATAAACTTAATTCTAACTCCTATATTTTGTTATTTTAAAACTTTATAAAAGTTACTCTTTCACCTGACTTAACATCTCCTGTTCTGTAGCCTTCAGAAATCCAACTTTTAGCATGTGAATGACCTTTAACTTCATTAGCCCACCAAGCACTATGCTTATAAGCTGAATATGGTAAATCATCACCTATAACAACTTCAATTTCCTTCATATTTAAAGTAACTTCTTCTTTATCACATACACTTAAATACTTAGCTAACGAATCATACTTTGCCATGTAAACTTCTCTCCATTTTCCATTTCTTTGCTCTATGTTGGCTATTATATTTAAATAATAGCCAACATATTTATCTAATCTAAAACTTCAATTTTCCCAGTAACAGCTTCACTAATTAAACTTTGTTTAGCCAATTTTATTTTTTCTATTTGATTACTTATACTATCTAATATATTTTCATACTTTTCAACTTTTTGCTTTAAATACTCAATAATATTATTTTGATCTTCAAAATTCGGAACAGGTATTATAAAGCTATTTAAATTTCCAATAGTTAATTGATTTATAGTTGATGTTAGAAAAGAACCTGCTTGTGCTTTAAATATCTCAGAATTAAACACGAAATTTAAATACTCATAATGTTTACTTCTAAATATAGTCATAAATGCTCCAAATGAAACCCCTTCATTCTCTTCTCTTATACAAGCATTCTTTCCAATTAAAGATCTACTGCCATTTCTAGAGCAAATTATAATATCCCCTTTTTTAGTTACCAGCTTATTGGGAATATTCATATTTACATATACATTATCTTGTAGAACTATTTTACCATTTTTAACATTAGATGAACGTAATACCAAAACACCCTCATTCTCATTAACAATATCTTTAGGTGAATAAGTCAATCCTGTAATTGCTTCTCCAACATACTTAAGTCTATTAATATCCCAATTTTTAGGTATATCTCCTAACCATTCTACTCCGCTATCTTTCATCTCTTCTTTTTTTCTTTTTATTAATTGATAGCCTTCTTCTGTTTTTATAACTTTAACTTTTCCTGTTACAACTTCGCTTATAAGGCTTTTTTTAGCTTCTTCTAATTTTTTTATTAAAGCTTCTTTTTTAGAGATTATAGAATCGAATTCAGCAGTTTTTATGTCAAGAAACTTTGCTATTTTTTCTTGTTCTTCCTTTAGAGGAATGACTACTTTATTTTCTTTAAAATCATTTAATGATAATGTTTTTCTTGTAGTCCCAGTGGCTCTACTTGATAAGTAATTTAAAAAAGAATTACTCCAAAACATATATTTCTTGAAATTTAAATATATATCCCTATTAAATCTAAGTCTTACAATATGATAACTATATAATGTATTATCTAAATCTTCCATTACTACTGCTGAATATCCTATATCATTAATTGTTTCAGAACTTGGAGTAAACAAAACATCTCCTTTTATTAAGTCACATGTTTCTATTTGCTTTTCTTTAGCTGACACTTTCATATAGTCAGAATTATTGTATATCTCTTTAGTTTTACTATTATAAATATCTACATAATTCACAAGTTTAACTATTTTATCTTTTTCTTCTATTTTTTTATCTACACTACTAGTACTTATATTACCTAAGTTTCTTAATTTTAAAATAAGCCATTCATTAGGTATTTTACCTAACCATTCAACGCCACTTTCTTTCATTTCTTCATTTGTTCTATATCTAAACTTCATACCATTACTTGCTCTATTATCCATTTTCAACTCTCCATTTTCCATTATGAAAGTACTTTCTTTATTTCTATTGCTATTTCTTTTTCTAATTCTTCAACTTCTTTCATAACTTCTTCAAAAGATCTTAGTTTTTCGTATTTATAAAAATGTCTAGTAAATGGTATTTCGTATCCTATATTATTGAAGGTTTGTGTATCCATATAAGCCTCTTCTACATGTGGTTTTACTTCTCTATTAAAGTATTCTTGTATATCTTCTTTTAATGGAATTGATTCTGTATCTCTTAAATTTGAATCACTTTCTATATTTCCCTTTGAGTCTTTGCAAATATCTGCATTTTCATTTCTTTCTCCAATTGAATTTACTATTGCTTTTATAATTGGAGCTCCTAAAGTAATTTTATATTCTTTTGCTTTTTCTTTTATTATTTTTATAAATTCTTCTCTATTTAAATATTCTTTATTTTCATCAAAGCTTTTAAGCATTACAATTATATTATTTTGAACTTCTCTCCCTAATGCTTCTTCTTTTTCTTTAACTTCTTGATTTTTTTTCTTTGATACTGCTAAATTTATAAATTGAGTAGTTTCTTTAAATTTTTCTATTGCTTCTTCATTTACTTTAAAGCTTAATTTTAATGGTCTTTCTATAGTTATTTTTCTATATCCAAAATCTTCATTATCAAATATTTTACTTTTCTCATTGTTTTCAAAGGCTTTATATAATTCTTTTATTTCTTGTATTTGCTCTATGCTTATTTCTTTTCTCTTGTTACCAAGGCTTTTTCTCATAGATACATAAAAGTCTGTTGCATTAACAAGTTGAATTTTTCCTTTTCTCTTTTCTTCTTTTCTATTAGTAAGTACCCAAATATAAGTAGCAATTCCTGTATTGTAGAACATATCTGTAGGAAGTGCTATTATTCCCTCAAGCATATCATTTTCAATTATCCATCTTCTTATATTAGATTCTCCACTTCCTGCATCTCCTGTAAATAATGGTGATCCATTAAATATTATAGTTATTCTACTTCCTTCTTCATCTTGATACATCTTACTTATCATATTTTCAAGGAATAATAAAGAACCATCACTTACTCTTGGAGTACCTGCTCCAAATCTTCCATCAAAGCCAAGATCTGCTTCTTCTTTAACTTTCTTCTCTTCGTCTTTCCAAGTTACGCCAAATGGAGGGTTAGAAATTAAAAATCTCATATGTTCTCCACTAAATCTATCTTCTGTTAATGTATTTCCAAGTCTTATGTTATCAGGATTTTGTCCTTTCATAAGCATATCAGCCTGACAAATTGCAAAGGATTCATCTAAAAGCTCTTGACCATATACATTAACTATAGCTCTTGGATTAATTCTTTCTATATATTCTTCACCTATAGAAAGCATACCACCTGTACCACAACAAAAATCTGCTATAGAAATTACTTTTCCTTCTTCAGTTAATAAATCTTCTTTTCCTAAGAATAACATTTCCATACAAAGTTTAATAACTTCTCTTGGAGTATATTGTTCCCCTGCTACTGAATTTTCTGTAAATCTTCTCAGCATTTCTTCATATATATAACCCATTTTATTATTAGATACAGAGTTTATATTAAGATCTACTTCATACATTTTTTGAATAACTGCATATAACTTATTCTTTTTATCTAATTGAGCTATTTCATCTTTAAACTTAAACTTACCTATTATTTCTTTTACATTATTAGAAAATCCATTAAGATAATCTTCAAAGTTAGATTTTATATTTTCACTATCATCTAAAAGCTTTTTCCAAGTAAAATCACTTACATTATAAAATTGTAAATCTATATTATGATTTTCCTTTAAATCAGCTATTACTATTTCATCTTTATCTTCTTCTGGTAAATAATCATAGTTATTATATACTTCTTTAATAATTTCTCTATTATAATTATCTAAAAGACAATCGAATCTTCTTATTACTATCATAGGAAGCATTACTTTTCTGTAATCTTCTTCCTTATATGTGCCTCTTAAGCTTTCTGCAATATTCCATAAAAATGCTACATGATTAAAATTGTTATCCATTGTTGTCTCCTTCATTTTAGCTAATATATAAACGTAGTTTTACCACTATCTATATATTAGCATATTATTAAAAAATTCTCATTATTTTAGTAATTCAGATGTATAAACTGCTGTATCTACATTTTTAGGTGTTACTAATACAGGCCAATAAAACTCTGAACCTCTCCACCCTTTTTCTTCATATCCATTTTGTTTCATTAACATTAAAGTTGGTTCCTTAGTTGCCATTTCTTTTGCTTGTCTTAAATCATTATCTCTATTATAAGGCACATCTGAATAGTATCTTGATGTCTCTCTTAATCTACTAATATTTCTATTAGTTCCACAATAAATATTTCATCACTATCAGTGCTTAGATAATTTATTAATGCAATAAATGCTTTTTCTTCTATACAACTTTTACTTTCTATTTCTAAAGTTTTGTAAATTAAGCTAATGACTTTACAGGCATCTTCTTTAGATAATTTAAACTTACCATCTAATTTTCCTGAATTATTAGCCTTTAAAATATTATCAATCTCTTCAATATCTTTTTTTATATAGGTTTTATATCCAGTCTGAAATCCAATTGGTGTTGTTGTTTTTCCTGGTTTCAAGACTTGTGTATTACTAATCATAATTTTTTGTGGTGAACAAGGAATTACTCTTCCATTTTCATCCTTACTTATAAAAACAACACCCTTTTCAAAATTACCTTGTTCAAAATCTTCTCTCAGCTTTGAATCAAAATCATTAATTTTTGACATTCTATCATATAAATCTATAGTAGTATAAAATCTAGTTACTGCTAAATCTTCTTTTCTTCTATACCCATACATTCTTGAATGTTGAAGTACAGTATCTTGTTGCATTTTTTGTGGTGTCCTACCATAATAAAAGCCTATTAAGTTAGATATAGTTATACCCCTATCTAAAATTTGACCACCAATAAATATATTAAATGGTGTTCTAAGCTTTAATTGCCCTTCATCATCTAATAATGCGTTAATATCATTTTCTGAATTTACAATAGACTTGCTTATCCATTGTTCTGTTATAGCTCTTTTAGTAAATTCTTTTACTTCATCAATGCTAGGCATTTCAAATCCATATTCTAAAACTGACTCTTTTAATACGTCATATCCATCTTCAATATATTTATTTAATAACTAAATATCATTTTTAGCTTCTACTTCTAATTTTTCTAGTAATTCAGATATTATATTCTCTTGTCTTTTATGAGCTGCTTTAGCTATTTGTGTATGAATAATAAAGCTAAACTTATTCTTTTTACCTCTTGGATTACCTCCATTTTGTAATATTATTATACAACCACCTATTATAAAGTTTATTATTGCATCTCTAATTCCTTTTACTTTATCACTTGTTAAAACCTCTTCTTCTTTAAATCTTCTTCTATCACTACTTTTTATTATCTCTAATTCATTGGGAGCAATTGATGAGTATAAGTATTCTCCTAAAGGATACTTTTCTCTATCAAAATAATAATCTCCACCTATATATCCTTCACCAGCTGGAACTAATACTGTATCTGCTGGCTTTATAGCTCTTATTTCTTTATCTTTTCCTAAATTTATTGTTTCAGGTTGTAAATATAATGAGTATGGTGTTGCTGTTACCTGAATAAATTTACATGTTAATTTAAGTCTTAAGTCATTAATTTGACTTGCTATTTTCCTTAAATCAAATTCTTCTGTATCTCTATTTTTATCATATCCTATACTACAGAAATCTGCTTCATCATCAATTATTAAGCACTTTTTTGTTCATTTAATGCATAATCATGTATAAACTTTAATAACTTTGGAAGATTATTTTTTTCTTTTTTACTACTATTATAAGCTTCTTTTCCAATTCATATTTTTTCATATCAGGTGGCATACACATAATATCAAATATTTCAATAATATCATAATCTTTAAACTCTTTAAATTCTTGTATCATTCTAGCTGTTGTTTGCATTGCCAGTGCATTTGAATTTTTAGTAAGAACAACAGCTAAATCATAACCATTATCAAAGGCTATAGATGTTAATCCGATAAATGATTTAGTTTTACCACTTTGTATTTTACCAAGCATTATAAGTGGTCTATCGCCTATTTCCTCCAATTTATTCATAGCAGTCCTTATGCACTCTAATGTTTTTTCACTATACTCTTTTTTCTTTACAGAAAAAAACTCACCATTTTCTATTATATTTCCCATAGAAATCCCCCCTAAGTGTTATGTAATTTTTTATTCTATTGAAAAATTTAAAATTCTCTTTATTTTTTCTTGTTCTTCATTAAATATTTCTAATGCTTCTTTAACTCTTCTCTCATAATTTTCTTTTGAACTTTTAATTCTAACAGCTATATATTTTTGCTTTTCCATATCAATCTTTGGTATGGATAGTTCTTGTATATCTTTATGTGAAATTGATTTTATAGATGTTCCTTTTATTATTCCTTGAACTAATTCTTGACCTAATTCACTTTCAAGATAGTATTTTAATACTTCTGGTAAGTATTTATCTTTATATGGTCTTATAATAAATAAGTTTGCTGAAATTATTGCATTTATATTTTCTTCCACTATAGCAACTTTAAATTGTGTTCCTTTAGAAGTTACTAATAAATCACCTTTTTCAACATCATAAACTCTTTCCCATTTTCTTTCTATTTGAATTTTATCTGACTCATCTACAACTATCTTTCCATCAACTATATTTCCTATAGATATTAGATAGTGAGTTCTTTCATCTCCTGTATTTAAGGCATCTAACTTTCCTTTGTTTACTTGAACTCCTCTTCTAATACTTGCAATATTTTTAAATTCTGTCATTTCTATAGCATAAAAGCTTTCTTTAAGTCTTTCGCTTTTTATATAGTCAAAAGCGTTTAAATCATAATTTTTTTCATCTAATTTTCTTTCATCTAAAATAAAGCTTATTTCATCTTCTTCAAACTCTCTATATGCTTCAGTAGCTTTTTCAACACCTTCTATTGATATAGTGTTATTTCTTCGATCTATACTTTCAACAAAATTTGTTAAATCTATAAATTGAATTTTGTTTCTTCTTCTTGCTTCTTTATTTTTATTAAAGATAACCCAACATGTAACTATATTAGTGTAAGAAAGTACTGAAGAAGGCACTCTAATAATAGCTTCTATTAAATCTTCACTTACTAAATTTCTTCTTACTCTTTCTTCTGCACCTAATCTAAATAAAGCTCCTATTGGCAATAAAATTGCAGCCTTACCGTTTTCCTTTATTGAGTTTAATAATTGGCTTACTATTACCCAATCAGTGCTCATAAGATTTTTTTCAGATATTCCATACTTAAAACGATTATACGTATCATTTCTAATAATATCCTCATCATTTAATCTTCTCATAAAAGGAGGATTAGAAATGGCTACATCAAATTTAATTAGCTCATCATAATCTACAAAGCTAGGATCTTTTAAACTATCCCCTTTTTTAATTCTTTCAATATTTCCAGTTATTAAAAAGTTAATTAATTGACCTATAGCAAAAGTATCATCATTTATTTCTTCACCAAAATATTTAAGTTTATATCCATCTTTATCTTTTAATTTAAAATGCTCCATTAATTGAAGCTCAACCCCTGACTCACCATTAAAATAATCTACAAAAGTATCTTCAATAGAAGGATCTATAATTTTTATAGGTATATCTAAAACCCTATAATCTGTTGTATAATCGTACATTTTCCCTTCTACATTAGCTGTCAGTCTAAGCTCCTTACAATAGCTTATAATATCACTACTATCAACTACATTATTAATTAAATTTATTAATTTATCAAAGTCTGAATCCTTTAGACTTTTTAGAACTTCTATTCCTTCTTCATCTTTAAAACAATCTAAATCTGTTATATCTCTAAGTTCTTTAAAAGTATCTATTAATTTATTTACATCAAGAGATACACCAAACCAATGTTTGTATGTATTAACATTTAGTCTCTCTTTATTATCTAATATAACCTTAATAGATGTTACAGCTGCAATTAAAAGTCTCTTTTTGCTAATATTAGAGAAGCTATTTACACCTCTAAAAATATCTGCTATTAATGAAATTCTCCTCAACTTTAGTCCACCTTCCTTTAATCTAATTTTAGTATATGTTTTACTGAATGTAAACAATTAAATAATATCTTTTTTAAGTTTATCTAAAATATAAGAATTTAACGATAACTCTTCTAAGGGATAAACCTTATCTATAGTTCTCATTATAAAGCCAGTTGTTAATTCAACAGTTATAACTGTAACTAAATCCTTCTTCCAAAAGTCCTTAGAAAATTCTCTTTCGCATACAAAAATACAACCTTTATATTCTCTATATTCATGTATTCTTCCATCTGGCTTTTTTAAGCTTTTAATTAATTCGCTTCTATAGATCATGTTCCTCATCTTCTTATAAACATTTAACTTAGGATCATATTTAGTAACATTGATCCTTCTTTCAATAAATCTCATTTTAGCATGTGGTGTGATATATATTTCACCTACAAAAGTTTTCATAATACCCTCCCTTTATTCTGTTTCAGTATTTATTTTACCTAAATTATATTTTTATAATACTTCTATTACCTCCTATTGTCAAGAGTTGGATATATTATTTTTTAAATTTCTATATTATTTAATGCATTCATTATTCCATTTTTATTTTATAAAAAAGCACTACTACCTTTATATTTGATAGTAATGCTTTCAATCTGTGTTACTATTTACTTTTTTATTTTAATAATTTTAATAATTTATCTTTTGTTTCACAATAACTTTCTAAATTAACCTCATTAATACTTATTTCTTTATTCACGAGATTATTATTTAATCTCCAAATAGAATGAATTACCTCTTCATTTACTTTAGGATATAGCAATATACATTTTTCACATTCTTTATATGTAGTTATATAAGCATACATTTGATATATATCGCTTTGACTATATATTTCTCTACCATCTATTGATGCACTTTTCCATTTTGTATCAACAATTATTTTAGGTTTATTATCTTTGTATATTACTATATCTGGTTTTAGTGCTATTTCATTTCTTCCTGTATTTTTATTGTATAATAAGTACTTTGATTTTTCTTGGGTATTAACTGTTGTTGTTTCATCTTCAATAGTTTCTTTTAATAGTATTCCTATATATTCTTCGTATAGGTAATTCATTTCGAATAATATTGAAAATCCATTTTCTTTTCCTATTGATTTGTTCACAGTAGAGTTATTTAATATTAATTTTGCTAAGATAAATGCTTCTTTAAATCTTTCATTTTTCTTATTTAGCTTATAATTTTCTAACATGGCAAGAGGGATGTATATATCATCTACATCATTTAAAATACTCTTAATTATGTTTAGTTCTTTTTTTACATTTGAATTATTTATCACAGAAAGTAATAAATTTGTAGTTCTAAGTAAAATAGAATTAAAGTTATTGTTTTCTGTAAATTCATCATATCTGCAATATACTTTTGACTTATTTATATAATTAAATTTTGCATTTTGGGTAAGCATGACTTTACCCTTTATTTTATTTAGTGAATCTTCCTGTGTAACATACTCTAAATATAATCCCTTTTGCAATTCTAACAATAATTTTTTAGTAAATACCTTTGCTAAAATATCTAGTAAACTTTGGCTTACAATACTTGTTTTTATAACTTCATTTATATTAACTGAAATTTTATTACACTTTGATAGCATAAACATAAGTATTTTTCTATCTTTAACAATATCATTAGTTATAGAAATTTTAGGTAAAATCTCTATAACTAAATTCCCAACAGATATGATTCCTACATAGTTAATAAACTTAATTTTATTAAAGCCATATCTAACAGCATTATTTAAATTTCTAGTTTTTAAATAGTTGCAAACTGAATTAAATTCCATACTAGTTAATTCAGTTATAGAGCTACCTATTGATAACCAATCATAAGCTTCTCTTACTATGATATACTTAGTCTTCATATATCTTTTTTATCTCCAATGCATCAAAGTTTTCTTTAACTATATAGTAATCTCTTGAACCTAAATCTCCTATGTTTTTAAAGCCTTTAAATATGTCTTGAGCTCTATTTTCTTCTTTATAGATAATATAATTATCATCTTTAGAGCTTCCAATTCCCCCTAAAATCATACCTACTTTTTCATTATCACTATAGAAATATTCTTGAAGTAATGGAATTACTTTATTTTTTATAGTATTGACTATATCTGCTAATGTTTTTGAATTTACAAAATACGCATGCCCAATTAAATGATCTCTATCTAATAAGAATTCTATTCTTTCATTTATAGATGTTAATAATTTTTGTATATCTATGCCATCTATGTCTTCTAAAATATCGTATCTTGGCATCATTTCTTCAAAAACAAATCTTCTTCTTAGTGCAATATCTATTTGTGCTATTGATTTATCTGAAGTATTCATAGTTCCAATAATATATAAGTTGTTTGGAATACTAAACTTTTCTTTTGAATAAGGTAATGTAACAGTAATTTGATTTGGTTTCCCTATTCTTTTATCTTCTTCTAATAATGTAATTAACTCTCCAAATATTTTAGATATATTTCCTCTATTAATTTCATCAATTATTAATACAAACCTTTTTGAATCCTTAAAAGATTTAACATCATTCATAAGTTTAATTACAACATCTTTTTTATTTGAATATTCATCTGCCTTTAATTTATGTTCATGTTTTAATCCTTCAAAAGCTGCATCATAAGCTAGTGTTTTTAATATTCCATCTTCTATTATGAAATTACCTTTTCCATCAGATTTTAAACCTTCTACAAATTCTTCATAACCATAGCTTTGATGGAATGTACAAAAAGCAATTTGTCCAGCTTCTACTAAAGACTTATACTTATTAACTATTTCTTCTCTATCACCTTTATTTTCAAGCTCCAAATAGCCTTCTTTATCTATTATTTCTAAAGCTTTATTTATTACATTATAAGTTTTTCCAGTTCCCGGAGGCCCATATAATATTATATTTTTTTCTTCAGTATCTAAATCTTCTAATTCTTCAACTTTATCCTCATCATTTACTGTAGTTTGTTTATATTCATTTAATATAATATCTAATATTTTAGCATTCTTAATTGGAGCTATAGTTTGTAAATAATTTATTCCTTCAATTTCTTTTACTTCTTTACTTATCCATTCTACTGGTAAAGTATGAATTAGCTCCTTATCATATTCATATCCTAAAGTTACATCTTCTAAAACTTTGGCAATGGCTGACACCTTAAAAACAGTTGTTTTCTTATTAGGTCCTGAAGTATAAGAACTTTTTAATATAACAATATCATTCTTTTTTATTTCACTAAAATATCCTAAAGATCTAATTATGTTGTTATCACAATTATTATTTTTTAAGTATTCTTTTAGCTGATCTTTGTTTGTTATAACATCGCTTAAATCTTCATTGAAATATCCAATTGCTATTTTATTATTTTTTATGAGTTCATTTAAAATACTGCCTTCACCATAATTATGGCCTAATATCCAGTAAACTGGTTTTCTATCTACTTTACTAAATTTAGAGTATATAAATTCAGATAGCATTGAAATACTCCATCCTTTGAATTCATCAATTGAAAGTAGCTTTTTAGTTGCTTCATAATTTATTTCAATTATATTTTCTGGAACAACATCTACATCTAGATTTAATGTCTTTGCAAGTGGTAACAATACATTTGATGAAAATATATCCATAAATTTATCTTGTACATATAATGATAAAATTTTAAGTAATACCATATTCCATATAGGGCAATTTAAATTCTTTATCTCACTAACTTTATCTTGCCTTGCTAGTTCTATAGCTTCAACTATTTTTTTATTTAAATTACTATATTCTGATTTTAGTTCATCACCTTGGATATACTTTTTCTTAGCTCCATATCCAATACAATATTCACCTGTATTATCCATATATATATAAAACTTAGAGGCATTACCTCCACCTATAGCTCCCCCAGTATTTTTTCTTCTCTCTAACCAATAAGTAAAAGTATCTTTATATGTATCTTCATATTTGCTTTTGACAACAATATATTCTTCAATAGGCATTTTTAAAAGATTTTCAAAAGCAAATCTTGTAGTAAACTCCTCTTTTCCTTTTTCATATGTATCAAAAAAGTCATCTTGTGACTTGTAATCTTTTGACTGTTTTAATAAATCTTTAAGTTCCATATGTACCTCCATGTTTTATAAATTATGATTCTATTTAATTTTATCCTTTGTTATTAATATTTTTATATATCTTTCAAAAATATCCTTATCCATATTTCTTCTATTTCTTCAAAGTAGTAAGTTATAGTTCTTATTTCTGCATATAGTATTTTCCCAGCATCCATAAGTCTTGCAAAGATTTTATTATTTCTTTTTGGTACATAACCTATCTTTTTATTTTTTTCTGTATATAGTTCTATTGCATATTTATCATATTTATTTTCTGGTTCTCTTTTTAAGATTATTTTTTCTCCTTCTAATAAGGTAATACTTTCTTCTATATAATAATTTATTCCTGCAATTAATACTGTTTGAAGATAAATATTTGTTTCAAAAGGAAGTGTGAGTTCTCCTTTATCTATAATATTTGCTAAACTTCCATTGTATTTAGTTAAAGAGCTATTCATTAGACTATCCCCCTATAACTTCATATATTAGTTTATTAAGTTCATTAATTTTCTCTTTGTATATTTTTATTTCCTTATTTAGTTCATCTTTTTTACTTTGTATAAAACTTTCATTATTAATAACTTCTCTTAAGTTTAATGGAAATTCATTCAATGATTCTTTAATTATAATGTTAATTTTTTCTATTTTATTTTTTATCTTTTCAATATTTTCTTCAATACTATCAATACTTACATCTTCTTTAATTTCTATATTATCTATTATTCCTTCTAATACAATTAAGCTTACTAAATCATTATTTTCATAAGCTTCCTTAATTTTATTCCAAAGTTCTATCTCTTCTTTTGTTAAATTTTTATTTATATCTGGATGTAGTTTTTTAGCTAACTTTCTAAATAACTCTTTAATTTTCTTTACTTCTTCATCATTTAAAATAGGTGATTCTAAATATATTTTTGAATCATTCATTTTTTCTCTAATAGACTCTAATTCTTTATAAAAACTTTTTAATTCCAATTTTAATATATCATCTATTTTATTTATATCTATCTTTTCATTTTTATTTTTACTTTGAATTAGTAGATTAAGTTTCTTCTTTAATTTTCTATATTCAATTTCCTTTTCAAATTTTAGAAATATTAAAGCTCCTAGCTTGCTCATATATATACTTTCCAAGCTTTCTTTTTTCTTATTTAAGTCTTCCATTTCTTCATAAATCTTTAAATATTCTTTATTTAATATATTTAATTCTTCCTTTAATTTTTGAACTTTTGACAAAGATATAACTAATTCTTTCATTTTTATTAATCCTTTTATATTAATATTAATATGATTATGATATAAATATTTTTCACCAAAATATTTTCGGCTTCTCTTTTGAAATATAGATGGTCTAAATAACTATTTATAATTTATCAATAACATTAAACCCCTGATTTACAGCTATTTGATATATTGGAGCTATACTTGTTTTTAGCTTTTCTGAAAAGCCTTCTTTTCGTTTATATTTATAAAAATCTAATGGGTTTTCTAACCTCAAAATATCTACGTACGGCTCTAAATCCTTTTTCCTATTGTTATCACACATAAAAGAAAATGCTTCATACTGTATATCACAAAAATCATCTATATAATTTTCGTATCTTAAAAGTTTATCACTTTTACTACTATTTATATTTTTAAAGGTAGGTACTAAGTTCCACATCTCATCATGCATTACAAAGCTCCAAGGAATAAAGTGATCTATACTCAAAACTCCTAGTTCATCATAATTTTTCCGTGAAAACTCTCTTCCTGTATAAATGTCTTTAACATTTCTATCTGCAATAATACTTGTCCATATTCTTGTTGCTTTAGATAAACTTCTGCTTATAGGTGGATCTAATTTGAATATAATTGCTGGTACATTTGGATTTCTTTTTTGTAAGAAACAACTTAACTTATAATATATCCAAGATTTTATTACCTTATAATTACTTTTCATATAGATTGCCCACTCTTCATCCATGACTATATTATTGCTATCTTTAATTATCTTATATAAAACACCTGACTCACTTAAAGATAATTCTATTATTTTTCTAACTCTTTTTGAGCTAGAAGTTCCTTTTATTTTATCATCAAAAAAAGGAGTTAAAAGCATATAAGGAACATTGTTTGTTAAATCCTTCATTTGCTTATTTAATATATTATCATCAAGACTACAAATAAATTCTAATAATTCATTATTATTAATATTAGTAGGCACACAGTATATACTTGATATGTAATTTATTGATTTTACTAAATTATCAAATTGTCCAAAATATAGTTTATATTGCAAAGTCGGGTACCATGCTGCTGTTAACATTCGTGCAACTAATCTTTTAAAGGTTATTTCAATATTACCTAAATTCACTTCTTCTAAAATACCTAAAAGCCAATACATCTTATAGCTTGCAACTACTCTACTATCTTCTAATAACCTAGCAAATATTTTTGTATCTACATTACTAGAACTAGGTAAATTATATGAAATCATTTCATAGTCATTTAAAATAATACCTTTTTCTTCTATATGTGTATCTTTATTTAATTCATGTTGTACATTATTATTTATATGCATAAATTCTATCTCCATTTAAATCTGTTTTAATATTAAAACTTACTAATTACATAAATTATTATAATATAAAAATATAAGGAATAATATTAAAAACATGGAAGATTCCCTTC
>OGST01000109.1_pt1 | contig 78388 bp, 70 predicted proteins | sample 1574021 | NCBI WGS metagenome assembly OGST01 (sample SAMN03295847, study PRJEB24534) | human gut metagenome | isolation source: fecal sample 7 from infant 6 | host: Homo sapiens | place: USA: Pittsburgh, PA | collected 2014-07 | reverse complement strand
CATACAAAAAAACAGTAGATAGATTTTGTTTTTACACAAATCTATCTACTGTCCCCACATTATTAACCCTCAATTAATAATGTGCTACTGTAATTAAATATATGTTTTTTGTTTGATCAAATTTGTTAAGATTTTATACAAGTGTTCTAAATTCATATCCATTATTTTTAAAATGTTTTATTATGCCAGGTAATGACTTTGCTGTTTCTTCTTTCCCATAAGTATCATGCATTAGAATAACTACCATTTCTTTTCCTTCTGCTGTTTTAATTGCATAATTTTTTAATTCTTCTGCATTTTTTCTTTTTCCCTCAGCATCTCCATTTAAAGCATTCCAATCAATTGAAAACATATTTTTTTCCTTTAAATATTCATCTAATTGACCCATTCCCTTCCATGACATGTAACCTCCTGGACATCTTATCACTCTTGTTGAAAAGTTTTGCCCTAATACTTCCTTTAATATCTTATCTGTTTTATTAAAATCTTGTTTAAAAGCTTCTAAATTTAGTACTCTATTTGGATACAAAATCTTATAATCATGGCTATATGAATGATTTGCAATTGCATGTCCGTCATCAAACTCCTGTTTTATAAGACTTTTTGCCTTATCTCCACCGCTTTCAATATTTTGTCCAGTCAGAAAAAAAGTTGCTTTTACATTTTCTTCTTTTAAAATTCTTAGTATTTCTGGTGTGACAGTTGTAGAAGTTCCATCATCAAAAGTTAAAAATACTATTTTTTTCCCATCATTAGAATAATCATATCTACTTAATTTTTCGGCTACTTTTGCAGCATCATATGAAAATTTTTCTGCTTCTGCTTTCACTCCAACAATATTCTTTTTCTTTTCCTCTTCAATTTTTCTCTGTTCCGCTTCAATCCTTTTTTTCTCTTCTTCTTGTCTACTTTTTTCTTCTGCAATCTTATTTTTTTGTTCTTCTTCCATTTTAGTCTGTTCTTTGTTTATATGTACTTTACCATCCACCGAAGCCCATGCTTTACACATTAATGCTCCCATGAAAATCAAACATACTAGTGTTAATATCATTCTTTTTTTCTTATTTACTCGTCTTTTTCTCATATATTACTTGTACACCTTTCTCTTTCATCATTAATGTATGTTTATTTAATCAAGATTTATTTAATCAAATTATATGATCTTAAATAAATTCATCTTTATAATCAATATGTTCATAACAGTTCTTTCCCCTTTCATATTATTAGACGTTCTACACTATATAAAAAGTTTCACTTTTTTTAAATTTTTTTAATTTATTTATATATGAAAAATTTTCTAAACAAGACAATATAAAAAAAGCACCTGCCTATCAAAAATAAGCAAGTGCTTAATATTCCATAAATAATCATTAAGATCATTATCATAAATATTCTATATAACTTTTCATATAAACTTCCAAATCATATATTATTAATATTTAATATTTTTAAATTAAATATTGTATAAACATTGTAGCTAGTCCTAAAAAGAAGAAAAATCCTAAAACGTCTGTTACAGTGGTAACAAACACTGCTGAAGCAAGTGCTGGATCTACTTTTAGTTTTTTTAATACGACTGGTACAATAAATCCTGAAGTAGTTGCTGCCATCATATTTAATATCATAGCAATTCCTATAACTATTCCAAAAATCATATTTCTTTCCCATATATAACCTAATCCACAAATAATAGCACCAATTGCAACTCCAGTTGTAAGTCCTACTAATAATTCCTTAAAGAATATTCTCCATGCATTTTCTCCTGTTAATTCACCTAAAGCTATACCTCTTACAATGATAGTCAAACTTTGAGTCCCTGCATTTCCTCCCATACCTGCTACTATTGGCATAAAAGTAGCAAGTGATACAACTTGAGATATTGTTCCTTCAAATGCACCAACAACAGAAGCTGCAAGTATTGCAGTAATTAAATTTATAACTAACCATGGAAGTCGGCTTTTTATTGATTCACTTAATGTTCCATCAACCTTTTCTTCTTTGTCAATTCCACCAAGACGATGTATATCCTCTGTTGATTCATCTTTTAATACTTCCATAATATCATCAGCAGTAACCATTCCCAATAATTTATTGTTTTCATTAACTACAGGCATTGATAAGAATCCATACTTTTCAAAAATATTTGCAACTTCCTCTTGGTCGACATCATACTTTACACTTATTACATTGTTATTAGTAATATCTGAAATTTTAGTATCGAATTGTGTACATACTATATCTCTTAATGATACAACTCCTTTTAAAATATCCATTTTGTCTACAACATATAGATAATAAACACTTTCAGCATCTGGTGCTTCCTTTTGAAGATATTTCAAAGTTTCTCCTATAGATTTATTTTCTCTAATAGAAACAAATTCAGTTGCCATTATTCCTCCTGCTGTATCAGGATCATAATTTAATAATTTCTGTACATCTTTTCTTTCATCTTCATCTATCTTTTCTAGTACTTCCTTGGATTCCTCTTCATCTAAAGCCCCTACCATGTCAGTTATTTCATCAGAAAACATCTCTCCTAAAATATTTTTTTGCTTATTTTCCGAGAAATTTTTAAGAATTTCATATTTTTCTTCGTCCTCTTCTTCTTCGATAATATCTGCAATCATCCAATCAGGAAGCCTGTTTAATATTTTAACAAAATCATTTTCCTCATCATGAATAATATCAAGAATATCTGCTGGATGGATTTTATTTATTGCTTCCTGTAACTCTTTATCACTTCCATAAAGTAAAATTTCTAATAGTCTTTCTTTTGTCATTACACAATTCATTTCTACATCCTCCAATACTTACAAGACAATGAAGAAATTGCGGCAAGCAAACTTCATCATCTTCATTATTTTTATTCAATTTTCCAGTGATTCTTTTCGTCTTACTGGCATCTGAATCCATTTACTTTCCCCCCTTGTTTTATTGACAATTGTATTTGAAAGGCACAGGCTTTTCTAAAATCTCTTTTTTAAAATATAAATTATTTTTAAGTATATTTTAGCTAAAAACTAATTTCTAATTTATATGAATGAGTTTCACTATAACAACTACACTTTATAATATTAGATACAATAGTAAATAAAAAAGACTTTTCAGCTCATCACTAAAAAGTCCTAAAAATCCATAATTTAAAAGTTCTATTAACGCTAAATAATATATAATTACTTAGTTGTAGAGCTTTAGCACTATAGAGCTTTGACTTTCTAGTCAGCCACATTAAAAATTACCTTTGCGATAATTTCTGTTAACCCATTGGAATCTCTCGATTTTTCTGGGTAGCGGCATATATCTTTATAGGAGCCTCACCTAACAAATTTATTTTTTTATCCTATCTGATACTAATCTTATATTGTATCCTTGTCAATACTTTTTTTATTTATATAATATATTATTCTTATTTTATATATAATGTTCCTTATATTGAATGAAATATTTTCACTTTATTTATCAGCATTCATAATCTTTTGGATATTTCCTCATTCTTTTATATGTATCAGTTTTATATTTAATGTTTTTATCATAGTCAAGCTTAAAATAGCATCCGTAGATTACATCTAAAATATATAGTAATGACAACCTTGTTGAAAATGATGATATTTTATTAAAGTGATTTTCAAAGGAACTCATATATAAAATATGTTTTGCATATTTCTTTAAAGGATTATCATCAGTAGATGTTACTAAAATAATCGGTGTTTTTTTCTCCTTTAAAAGACCAATAATGCTACTTGTACATCTTCCTCTGCCTCCAAATGATATAACAATTGCAACATGATTTTTATCACTTGTCGAAGCTGTCAAATGCTGTAGATATTCTTCTTCTGGCACATTTATATTAACTCCAATTTCCGCCATTTGAAATTTAAAGTTTTCTGCAAAAAATATATTTCCAGCTGATGTATAAATGTCTATAACATTTGCTTTTTTTAGTTGTAATGCGATATAATTTAATTCTTGTAAATCCATTAAATTATATGTACTGTTTATTGTACTTCTATAAATAGTTTTTAAACTATCTAATACTTCAGTTTGGGTCTGATTTGATTTAATTGGAAAATCATAATCAACTTGCTCTTGAACATAATCCTTCACCCCTGCTGATACTGCTACTTTCAACTGTGATAATCCAATAAGATTCAACTTCTTACACAAACGATATATAGTAGATTTAGATACAAAGCACTGATTGCAAATATCTTCAACTTCTAACTCTGCAAACTCAAAACGTTTACTCTTTATAAATTCAACTAATATTTTTTCATTTTCCGTTAAGTCTACTAATTCATCAATTTTAAAAAAAATGTTCATAAGATCACCTCATGAACATTATAAATTATAATTCTAATATTAACAATTTAATTCTGGTATGTGCTTTAGCAGCGAATACGCTATTCCATCTTCTTCATTAGACAAAGTTATTTCATCTGCATATTCTTTCAATTCATCAACTGCATTTTCCATTGCCACACCAATTTCAGCATATTTTATAATAGATAAATCATTTTGTCCATCACCAAAAGATATTATATTTTCTTCACTTATACCCATGGGTTTAAGTACTGTATCTAATGCCTTTGCCTTATCTATTCCTTTAGCAGTAAATTCAAAATAAAATTCTGCTGTAAACATACAGCTAAGCTTATCTTCAAAAGGCTTCATCATTTCTTTATAATTTTCTTTTAAATAATCTGCATCTCCTGCAGTAAGTATTTTATTTAATGGATAATCAACATATTCTGCAAGATCATCTATCTCACATAATTTATAATTCCCACCTCTTGATTCATATTCAATAATATTTATTTCATTTCCATTTTTCATATGCACTATATTATCAAAAACATTGTTAACTAGCATATGCTCACCTTTATCAATCATAGGCTTTACTTTGAACTTTTTCATATGCTCAAGGACTGCTTTTGCATCTTCGACACTCATTGGTTCATTAAATAATTCCTCAAAATTCTCACAGTCTACAACCTTTGATCCATTGAATGAAACTAAAAGTCCATTGTTCTTGTCCATTTCTAATTCTCTTGCAAATTCCATCAGACCAGTTGTAGGTCTTCCTGATGCTAATATTAACTTTATTCCTTTTGATTGGGCTTTTAAAAGTACCTCTTTTGTCTTTTCAGGAATTTGCTTCTTCCCATTTGTAAGTGTACCATCAACATCCATAACAATTGCTTTTATTTTGCTCATTTGTTTTCCCCCTACCTTATTATAAAGTATTTTATATAAATCATTATATCGATATTTATATATATTCCAATAAGATTAGGAAAAACTGAAACTCAAGTTTCATAAGAAACAATAAATTTATTTATCTTATGAAACATGTTTTTCAAATATTTTATTATCTACTCTCTATTTTGTAATTAATATATTTATGCGTTAATTCTCTAATTTCTTCAAACTGTCTATTAGTAATATTATTCTTGGATCTGAATTCAAGTAATTGCTGGAAATCCCCCATATCCACTGCAATTTCTATACTCTCATTATATACAAGTCCAAAAATTAATGATATATGACCAACTAAGTTGTCAACTGCTGTTCTTTTTAATTTTCTAAGTACAGTGTTCTTTTTCTTAAAATCTTCCATTACTTCATGGGTAATAGTAGAATCATATAACTCATCTTTACTTACTCCATATACGTACTCTGGCGGCACCATAATATTTACTTTGAAGATATCTATTTTATCTGCATCTCTCAAAAGATTACAAAAATCCATAAGACGTTTTGAAAATTCCCCTGGAACCTTATAGGCATTATGAAATTCAATAGCTTTTTTTATTAATTGATCTTCACTATCATCTTCAACAAAATCACGAATTTTATTTTCATTAAACAAAATATCTACACCTAGTACAGCATGATCAATAGACAATGCATCATTAAAAGTACCATATCTTTTTACCTGTTCAAATCTTCCTATGTCGTGTAAAAGCCCAAGAAGCCATGCAATATCTATATCATTTTTATTAAATCCTAAGCTAAATGCTATTTTTTCACAAAGTTTACTTACACGATATGTATGGTCAATTTTTAATTTTATCATCTCATTATCACTGTCATACATTTTTACATACTCATCAAAAACTTTTTTAGCTTTTTCTCTATTTATAATCATATTTTCTCATCCCTTCTTCACAATAAACTATAAAGAAATAATCTAAAAACTAAACATTTCTAAATCTATACTTAATTCTATCACACATTATATTACTATGATTATATATTTAATTATACCTGTCCTAAAAAATCAAATAAAACTATTACCAAAAAAATCTAACCTATAAAAACTACATTTATTATAAATTGTATACTATTTCTTAAAATTTCACTTTACTATCTTTTAGTATTAACAAAAGCTGTACATATTGGATATTCTAATATTAAGGAATAAATGATAAATCCCTTCATTAAAAAATCTACTATAGTAATCGATTAAAAAATTATATGAAAGTCAATAATATCAATAAGCTTATATGTATATTGATATTTAAGAAAGGATGAAATTAAATGAATGGAAGGTATCTTATAAATCTTATAGAAAGTTACTGTAATAAAAATGGTAATGATATCAACAAAGTATATGAGAAGCTTGGAACCTACTATCAAGATTCCTACGGGACTAATATTGTGATGGAAATGGAAGAAAAAGGACAACATGATATTGTTCATTATTTAGAGAATAAAGGTCAAGGGTTTATCGACAGATATGTTGCATTGTTTAACCAATATAAAAATGAATTAAAATAACTTCAATTCCTTCCTTTAATATTCAACATTTAAAGACTTTTTCAAATAGTACCAATGTATAATAATCATATATTTTTATACAAAACTATTTTTAGGTACCATCTTCATAATATCTAAATATTATTGATTAATTCTTCAGAAAGATATATACTTTAGATGGTAAATGTTAATAAGTGTGCTAGGGGTGCCTTTGGCTGAGAGGTGATTTTATCACTAACCCTCAACACCTGATCTGGTTAGAACCAGCGTAGGGAAGTGTTTTGAATATTAATCAAGTCGTATTCCTATTATTGGAATACGTTTTTTTATTTAGAAACAAACTCCCATATAAAATATATTAAAAGGGGGATGTTTACCATGATGTCATTAAAAGAAATTTTTTCTCAATTCAGTAGTAAAGTGTATGAGATTTTTACCAATTTACCTCAGAATATCTCTGAAATATTTAAAAACCCAGTATCAATCTTAACTTTAATTGCCTTTGGCATAATACTACTTCTCTTAATCAAAGCTAAAAACATAAAGTTTAATCCTAAAATGACCGCTATGATAGGACTAACGCTTGCACTTACTACAATTTTAGATTTGCTTAAAATTTATCATTTTCCTCAAGGTGGTGGCGTTACATTAGCTTCTATGGTCCCAATCATTCTTATATCTTATATTTATGGTCCTTTAGTAGGAATGCTTACAGGATTTTTATTTGGAATACTTTCACTATTCTTTAATCCATATATGTTGCATCCTATCCAAGTTTTATTTGATTATCCATTACCATACTTATCTTTAGGTTTGGCTGGTTTCTTTCCTAACAAAAGAATTTTAGGTGCTGTTATAGCTGTATTCTCAAGATACTTCTTTCATTTTATTTCTGGTGTAGTTTTCTTTGGAAGTTTTGCACCTGATGGTGTATCTCCTTGGATTTACTCCCTAAGTGTCAATGGATTACTTGGCCTTGCTGAAGGTGTTATTTGTGTAGCTGTTCTTTTAGTTTTGCCAGTTAATTTATTAATAAAATCAGCACAAGTTTCATATGGAAACAATTCTAATAAAAATTTATTAAATTCAAAATAAGTGTATATCTAACTATAAAATCTTATACTTTAAATTTAACTAGTAATGTTTATGATATAAATTAAAGTGGTGCCTTTTAAAGCACCACTTTAACTTATATTAATATACTATTTTTTTTATACTAGATACAGATAAACAATACATTTCAGCAAGTACTTCCTTACTGATACCTTGTAAAAACTTCTTTTTAATCTCAATGTTTCTTGTTGCAGTATCTTCTTTAGAGCCAGAATTTTCACCCCAAGATTTTTTTTCGCTCTCATCTTTAGGAATGTATAAATACTGGCCTTGTATATACTTTTGAATTTCTTGTATTAATGCTTGTGGCAGTATTTCCTTGGCCTTTGCATATTTCATTATATCAACCCCTTAGAATTCGTTTCATATCTAAGTTTATAAATTAATAAAATATACTAGGCGATTAACTTTCAGTAATTTCTAAAGAGACAATCCCCTATAACTTTTATTAATTATATACATTTCTAATTTACACATTTTAATTGCCTCCTTTCACTTAATCCATATTTCTCTATTATATCACAAAATTACATTATTTCAATATTCTTCTATTTATAATATCAGCATTGTATTTTGTTTTCTCATAAACATAACTTTCCAGATTATTTATAGTTCTAACTGAACCTTTAAATTCATATCCCCATAGATTTAACATACGTTTTTTTATTATTTCAAATAATTTTTTCATTTTAAATTTCACTATCCCTCACAAATATTTCATTCTGTGTTTTTTATAACACCTCTAAAAAACTTATTTATTCTTTTCATACAATTAATCATCATGGACATCCTCCTTTCTTATTCTCACAAATTAAATATACAGATTTTTCTAAAACTAATAAAGCTAAAATTTATTTCTGTATTATCTTTTATACTATAATTTTTTAGATAGTAACCCAAATATAAAGAAGCTTTATCAAGTAAAGAAATTATCTTGATAAAGCTTCTTTGTATTTGTAAATATGCTATGTTTTTTTATGCACTAGACTACAACTTCTTAATATTAACCATTAATTTTATTGTACTCTTCAATTGATTTATTTATACTATCAGCCATAGATTTTACTGTTTCTTCTGGTGATGATTTTCCATTAACCATATTTTCAATTTCAGTTTCTATTATCTGTCTTGCTTCTGGGAATACACTTAATAATGCACCAGCATATTCTGGAGATGAAGCATGAAGCTGATCTGTTGCAGTTTCAAATTGAGGGTATTGTTTAATGTTATCTTTAAATACCTGTTCATTTTGAGCATCTGTTGTAACTGGGAAATAACCTGTATTAGCATTCCAATATGCTTGAGATTCTGGAGAAATCAAGAATTTAATGAATTCCCATGAAGCATCTTTTTTAGTTTCATCTTTATTATCTAATGCCCATAATGAAGCACCTCCAATAGAAACTCCACCTTTTGAGCCATCTACAACACTTGGGAAATATGCAGTACCAACTTCGAATTTACCATTAACATCTTGAAGAATTTGTTTTAAAGAAGCAGTTGATCCTAAAGTCATTGCAGATTTACCCGCTGAAAAATCAGCAATTCCAGCATCTCCTCCACGTCCTACATTTGCTGTACATCCTTTATCATAAAGACTCTTCCATGCAGTTAAGATATTTAATGCAGAACCATTTTTATCAAAATCAACAGCATCAGCTGCACCAGTTCTTCCATTTCCATTATCTGCATATTGAAGTCCTTGCTTACAGATAAATTGTTCAAAGAACCATCCATATATTCCAAGAGAAATAGCATTTTGAGCTCCTCCCTTGCTAGTTAAATCATTTGAAATACTTTCGATTTGTGGGAAACTTTCAGGTGCTTTATCTACCCCTGCTTTACTGAACATATCCTTATTATAATATAATATTGGTGTTGATGAATTAAAAGGCATTGAATACAATTTATTATCTACTGTATAGTATGCAGCTATATTAGGTTCAATTTTTGAAATATCATATTTATCTTTATCAATTAACTCTTGCATTGGCACTATCCAGCCTGAATCTATCATAAATCTAGTACCAATGTCGTAAATTTGTACTACATCAGCGCCCATATTTCCAAGCTGAGCACTTTTAAGTTTATTTATTGAATCATCATATTCCCCTTGATATTGTGCATCAACATGAATTCCCTTATCATTTTCACTATTGAATTTGTCTACAAGATGAGTTAAAGCTTCACCATTTACCCCTCCCATAGAATGCCAGAAAGTAATTGTAGTTTTTGCGTCAGATGATTCTGCTGGCTTTCCTGCTGTACTTTGAGAACTTTGTCCACATCCAGCAAGCACTCCTATTCCAATTGCTGTACATAATGCTACTGATAATAGTTTTTTAAACTTCATTTTTATTTTTTCCCCTTTCAAAATAAGAAAATTATAAGTTTTTATATAAATAATATTATTTAACCCTTAACTGCTCCAGAGAACATACCACGAATAAGTTGTTTCTGGCCTAATATAAATATTAATAATGATGGTATTATTATCATTACAACCCCTGCAATCATCATTGTTATTGACTGGGCATCAACGCTGTTAAGCATACTTATTCCAATCTGTACAGTACGCATATTATCACTCCCTGTTACAAGAAGAGGCCACATGTACATATTCCATGCATTTATAAATGTATAAACTGCCATCGCTCCTATAGCTGACTTTGTAAGAGGCATTAATATGGAACGTATAAATTTCAAATTTGAGCATCCATCAATTTTCGCTGATTCATAAAGAGCTATTGGAAACGATAAATAAAACTGTCTAAATAGAAATATTCCCATTGCAGATGTAAGATATGGAATTATTAATACTTTGTATGAATCAAGCCAGTTCCACGATGATACCGTAAGATAATTTGATATTATAGTTGCTTCACCTGGAATCATCATTGTAGCCATTACAATCATAAACAAAAGATTTTTACCTTTAAAATCGAGAAATGCAAATGAAAATGCTGCAAGTGAACATGATATTATCTGTCCAAGTGTAATACATCCTGCAACTATGAATGAATTTATTACAAATTTAAACAATGGAATCTTCCTTAAAGCATCACTAAAGTTCGATAATGTAGGATTTTTAGGTATTAAATTTAAATCTGTTGTAAAAACCTCACTTGAAGGCATTAATGCAATACTTAATGCGTAAAGCAATGGAAGAAGTACTACTAAAACAACTAAAAGATTTGCACATAATCTCAATGTAGATCTCATAAATTGTTTTCTTTTATTTCTTTTTTTCATGACATATTGTAGATTTTCAATATCTCTTATATTTGAACTTTCCTTCTCAGCTATAATGGATTTTTTAGAATCTTGCTTGCTAAGATAACCTTCCATTAATATTTAACCCCTTTCTTTTCCACTTTAAACATAATTAAAGTTAATATCATAACAATAATAAATAGAACTACCGACTGTGCTGCTGCACTTCCAAAACGATAGTTAAAAAATGCATCACGATAAATTGAATAAACAAGAAGATTTGTTGACTCCCCAGGGCCTCCTTGTGTAAGAATCTTAACTTGTCCAAAAGCCTGAAAGGCTTGTATAATATTTACAACAAGAGTATAAAACATTATAGGACTTAAACCTGGTAGCGTAATCTTTAAAAACTGCTGTATACTTCCAGCTCCATCAATAGATGCTCTTTCGTAAATTGATTCATCAATATTGCTTAATCCTGCAGAAAAATAAAGAAAGTTAATTCCACTATTAAGCCATGCAGTAAGAAGTGCAACACATATCAATGCATACTTTGGATCTGTCAGCCAGTTTATATCTAATTTTAAAATCTTATTAAGAATACCTACAGATGGATGAAGAATAATTCTAAAGATCATAGCTGCTGAAGTTGATGCTATGGCCATTGGAAGTGCATATGCTGTACTAAATGCTCTTATTCCTGGAAATGATTTATTACACAATACTGCGGTCATAAGACCTAATGCCATACTTCCTATAACAACAATTCCAACAAATATGAGTGTAACAAGTATACTATTATAAAATGAAGGTGATGAAAATAAATCTGTATAATTTTCAATTCCTACAAAAAGCTTTGGCTGTCCCATCTTATCTGTCTTATAAAGACTTAAATATATTGTTTTAAAAAATGGATAGAATAAAAATAATGAAAATATAATTAAGCTTGGTAAAATAAATCCATAAGGTGCAATTAAAGATTTTTTATTTTTACTCAAATGTCAAACCTCCCTTAACTGAATCGTAAAGTATATTTTCTTTTGTTTCTTTATCAAAAATACATATTTTTTCTGTATAAATATATATTTCTATTGTATCTCCTGATTTTATATCTGAATTTTCTTTTATGATTGATGATATTTCATCATCTCCAATTTTAAAATATATGATTGTCTTATCTCCAAGCATTTCACACATGTCTACTTTTACTGATAGAACTTCACTTATATATTTTTCATTAAAATCTTCTTTGCTAAATTGGTTACAGATATATTCAGGTCTTATACCAACAATAACACTTTTATTTTTATATCCATTTATATCACATACTCTGCTATGAAATTGTGGAAGATTTATTTTTTTATCTCCTAACTTAAAAGAATACTTTGCGTCTTCTTTTTCCAAAGTACATTCAATAAAATTCATTGAAGGAAGTCCCATAAAACCTGCTACAAATTCATTTACTGGATTATCATAAATCTGCTGAGGTGTATCGGCCTGCTGTACCGTTCCATCTTTAAGCACTACTATTTTACTTCCAAGTGTCATTGCTTCAGTCTGATCATGAGTTACATATATAATTGTATTGTTTAATTTTTTATGAAGCTTTGCCAGTTCAACACGCATGTGATTACGAAGTTTCGCATCTAAATTTGACAAAGGTTCATCCATTAAAAGAATCTTAGGCTTTCTTATTATTGCACTTGCAATTGCTACTCTCTGTCTTTGTCCACCTGATAATTCTTTTGGTCTTCTTTTAAGAAGTTCTTTTAGTCCCATTATTTCTGCTACTTCATTTACTCTTTCATCAATAGTCTTTTTATCAACCTTTCTTACTTTTAATGAAAATGCAATGTTATCATATACTGACATTGTTGGATATAATGCATAATTTTGAAATACCATGCTTAAATCTCTTTCTTTATGATCAAGATAATTAGCAAACTTTCCATCAAGCCACATTTCACCCTCACTTATTTCTTCAAGCCCTGCAACCATTCTAAGTGTCGTTGACTTTCCGCATCCTGATGGACCTACAAGAATTACAAAATCTCTATCATTAACTTCTAAATTAACATTTTTAACTGCATATGAATTATTTTCATATTTTTTACATAGGTTTTTAAGCAATAATTCTGCCACGTTTTTTACCTCCCAAAACAAATAACTGCTTTTTTAATTTAATAATTTTTCTCTCAACACTTTGCATCTTAGCACCAGTAAAATTCATCGTCAATTTAATGTAAACGTTTTTTAATAGATTTTACACATGCTTTACAGCCTCTTATCAATTTCTTATCACTCTCTTTACTCATATTTAACATTTCTTTCCTATTGATCATGTTTTCCATAAATTGAAATTAAAACAGGTATATTGGATTTTATCTTTAATCCAATATACCTGTTTAAAATAAAATATTCTATTTTCATTATGCTTAATAATATAAATCACTTTCAAATATCTCTACATTTTTTTTATTCAAAAACCCCGTTACTATATATTAACAAAACAGTAATTCTTAAAAATTAATTTATTTAGTATCAACATCATTAAACAACATTGATACGGCAGCCTCATACTCATTTGCACTTTTTGCTTTTTTTATTTTCTTTGCAATTTTTTCGCTTTCTTCAAATATATTTATCATATAAAACCAAAATTCCTTCATCTTGAAAAGCACATTTTTATCTCCAGAAAGAATTTCTTTATACCCTAAATAAACTTGATCATGAAACTTTTTTAAATTCTTCTTATCAGTAAATTCATTATCTGTAATTTCTTTTATCAATCCCGGATTTGTAATAATTCCCCTACCAAGCATTACAGCATTAATATCTGAACATTCATCTACTACTCTTTTATAATCATGAGAATTAAAAATATCACCATTATAGCATACAGGATTTTTGCTAGATTTTAATGCTTCTTTAAATACATCCATATTAGGTGTATTTTTATAGAAATCCTTCTGTATTCTTGGGTGTATAATAAGTTCCTCAAGAGGATATTTATTATATATATTCATAATGTCATTAAAATCCTCACTTGAATTGACACCTATTCTTGTTTTTATAGAAATTTTTATTTCTGTTTTTGAAAATATTGCATCCAAAAATCTATCGAGCTCATCTTTATGAGCAAGGAAACCTGATCCTCTTCCTTTTGCAACTACTGTACCTGATGGACACCCTAAATTTAAATTAACTTCATCGTATCCCATGTTTTTCATTTCATTCATTGTATAAATAAAGTATTCGCTGTTATTTGTAAGAATCTGTGGAATTACATTGATTCCTTTATTATGTTCTGGAAGTATGTCATTTAGCTCTCTTGATGTAAAACACATGTTGCTTGTTGGTGCCACAAACGGTGTAAAATACTTATCAATTTTTCCAAAATACTTCTCATATGCATTTCTATATATGTATCCAGTAACACCCTCAAGAGGTGCAAAATAAAATTTCATAATTATAAAGCTCCTTTTATTATCTAAAGTAAATTAATATGTAAAGTTCTATATCTTGAATATTCAATTGTAAAACATATATTTTCTTCTATAAGACACATTGTTATGTATTTTAATCAAATTAGTTTTAAAGCATATTCTTTAAATTCTTTTTTTGCATTATTCATATATGCATTTTTATTCCACGCCATATAAATATTTTTATATCCTATATCATCTTTTATTTTTATAACTGAAAGCCTGCTTGTATCCAAAATAGGCGTATTAATAATTATTGCAATTCCTGCTCCAGCTGCCACTAATCCAGAAAGAACAGCAGCTTCAGTAGGCTCTGCAGATATTTTAGGCGTATATCCTATAAATTCTGAATAAGATATTTTCTTATCACATGCTTTATCATTATACACAATAAAATATTCATCCTCCAAATCCTTAAGCCAAACTTCTTCCTTATTTGCAAGGGAATGATTTTTCGGAACTATAAGAACATATTCCTCTTTTCTTACTAATACAGACTCTATTTCAGGATATCTACTAATTTCTTCATGATAAGCCATAAATCCAAAATCAATTTTTTTATTATTTATATCTTTTAACATATCTGCTGGACTTTGATTATTTATATTAAATTTCACACGTATTTTTGTATTAAAAAAACTACTTATTAAAAATGGTATAAACGTCGATCCTATACAATATGTAGATGATATTGAAATTGTCCTGTCTTCACTACTTTTCATTTCTCTCAGTCTATCTTTGCCTCTGTCAATTTCATTTAATGCATTTTCTGCATATTTCAAAAATTCATTTCCAAACTCAGTGATTTTAATATTACGTCCATCTCTTTCAAAAAGTTTTACATCAAGTTCTTTTTCCAATTTTGATATTGCTTTACTAAGAGCAGGTTGAGTTACCGATAAAATATTTGAAGATACAGTAAAGTTTTTAGTCTCAGCAATTACTTTAAAATATTCTAACTGTTGTAAGTTCATTTTTCTCTCCTACTTTACCTATTTATACTATTATATTAAATATATATTGCGCTATAAATTTTAAAAGTACAATCTATTATACATAGTGATTTTAATATGAACTGACAATTTCTCACAAGTATTGTCACCGTAAATTAAAATATATGTATCATACAATTTAACAACACCTAATTATAATATTGCTTATTTACCATAATATATAATTTTTTAATAATATATAAATTTTAGTTATAGTTTTATGAATAAATTCCATTAGACAGATTATAATTATAAGTGTTATACTCACATTACTAGATAAATACTTATTTTTTGCTAATAATCAAATTATAAATTTTAGTTATATAAAAGTCAATTTAAACTTAAAGGAGTGTATGTGTGTGTTTAAAGTAAACAAGGATAAATGTATAGGATGTTCTCAATGTGTCAAGGACTGTCCAGTAAGAGTTATTTCATTAATAGACAATAAGGCAGAAATAAATAATAACAATTGTATGAAATGTGGACATTGTATTGCTATATGCCCAGTAAATGCAGTTTCAACAGATGATTATAATATGGAAGAAGTAATTTCTTATGATAAGAATTCATTTTCAGTAGATCCAGATAATCTTTTGAATTTCATAAAATTCAGAAGAAGTGTAAGAAAGTTTAAAGACAAAAAAGTAGAAAAAGATACAATTTCTAAAATTATTGATGCAGGAAGATTTACTCAGACTTCAACAAATAGTCAAGATGTTTCTTATACAGTTATTACTGAAAAACTTGATGACTTGAAAGCTCTTACTTATGAAAGCTTAAAGAATAAAGGTGAATCTATATTAGCTAGCTTAACTGATAAAAATTTGACTAAAGAAACAGAACGTCTAAAAAGATATGCTCGAATATGGATGTATATGTATGCTGAATACAAAAAAGATCCAGTAAAAAATGACAGATTATTCTTTAATGCACCACTTGCAATAGTTGTAACTTCACCAACACCAATAAATGCAGGTCTTGCTTCTTCTAATATGGAACTTATGACTGATGCATTAGGCCTTGGAACTTTCTTCAGTGGTTTCTTCGTAGTTGCATCTCAAGATAATAAAGAAATATTAGATTTACTTGGAATTGAAGATAGTAAGCAAATAGCAACATGCTTAGTAATTGGATACCCGGATGTGAAATATCAAAGAACTGCACCAAGAAAAGATGCTGAAATAAATTGGATTTAATTTATAAAAAACACCATTCTTTTCTATTAACTTAGAGAAGAATGGTGTTTTATAATCAATAATAAATATTAATTTTTTACTCTTTATTTCCTCTAAAAAGCTCCTGTTCCTTAATTAAACATCTTTCTTCATATCCATCAATTTTCATATCTAATCTCTCAAGAGTTGCTTTCATACTCTCTATTCTTTCAACTAACAATTCACGCTGTTCAATTAAAAGATTCTTTCTTGATTTAACAGTTTCATTTCCCCTTTGAAACATTGCTACATAATCAATAAGTGCTTCTATTGAAAGTCCAGCATTTCTCATGCACTTTATAAATTCGACCCAATTACAATCTTCCTCTAAAAAATCACGGTTTCCGCTTGAATTTCTATGAACTGGAGGTATCAAGCCTATTCTTTCATAATAACGTATGGTATCTGCTGTTAAATTATATTTTTTACTGACTTCTGAAATAGTCATTTATATTTCCACCTTTCTGCGTGAATATTCAAAGTTTCCTCTATTAAAGATTAACACTTAGAGTTAACTCTAAGTCAACTATTTTTTCACTGAATAATGTAAAATAAAAAACTAAATTCGTGATTGCAAGGGTAAATTCTTACCTAATGACTTTAATCTTGCACTATTTTTGGGGGTAAAAATACAGTTATCCTTGTTCCTATTCCTTTTCTGCTTAAAACACTAAAATATCCTTTATGATTATCTATAATCCATTTTGCTATAGATAATCCAAGTCCTGTCCCACCATCTTTTCGTACTCTTGCTGTATCTGCTCTAAAAAATCTTTCAAATATATGTGGAACATCACCTGCATCCATTCCTATTCCATTATCTTGAATAGAAAAATAGGCTTCTCCATTTTCATTTCTGCCTAATTTAAGTATTATTTCTTCTCCATTTTCTGTATATTTAGCTGCATTTTCAATTAATATCCTTGCTGTTTGTTTTAGTAAACCAATATCTCCATGAATACTTATGTCTTCACAATTCAAGAATCTATACACATGATTATCATCTATCATTTTAGATTCTTGAAAAACTTCATTTATTATGTTATTAAGACAAATCTCATTTATTGTAAGCTGAGTCTTTCCATTAATACCTCTAGCTAAAAATAATAATTGCTCAACTAAATTTTTCATGTTTTCAGATTCAGATTTTATTGCTGCAATAGATTCTTCCAAAATACTTTCATCATTTTTTCCCCATCTATCAAGCATATTCGCATATCCTTGAATTACTGAAATAGGAGTTCTAAGTTCATGTGAAGCATCTGAAACAAATCTTGCTTGTTGCTTATAGGAATCTCTCATTCTATCTAATAATTTATTTATTGCATCTTCCAATCCTTTAAGCTCACTATCACCAATACTTATTATTTCCTCAGAAGCTACAGGACTAATTTTAGAGATTGCATCTTCAAGGTTTTGAAACTTTTCTTCATCAAAAGATATATTACTAAGCCTATTTGCTGTTTCCGCTATTTCATTAAGAGGTTTTAAAACTTTTCTGATTTTTGCTGTACCAAATATTATTTCTTCCAATAAAAAAATTCCTTCTATAACTCCAAGTATTATAATTATTTGCTTAACTGTATTAAGAAATGTACTAGCTTCTTTAACCATAGTGTTCCCATTATCCCATACGATTTTGTACTGCGCTGTTGTTATAGGATAAAAATTAAAGAATCTTTTTGCATCTGCTACAATCTGTCCATAAAAATCCATTTCACCTTTCAGGCACCAAGTTCCTATTAAAATGCATACTAAACATATATCAAGTACAAAGAACTTAATAAATAAATTTCTTACAGATATAGAATTAAGCTTTATCGCAATAGATGTAACACTTTTAGTTTTGTTATTTTTACTCATCCTTTATTACATATCCTACGCCACGTACTGTAGTTATTATTTTAACCTTAAAAACATCATCAATCTTAGTTCTTAAATATCTTATATAAACATCTATTACATTTGTTTCTCCAATATAATCGTAACCACATACTTTTTCTATAAGCACATCTCTATTTAATACTATATTTTTATTCTCCATTAGTATTTGTAGTAAATTAAACTCTCTATGAGTTAATTCAATTTCTGTATTATCATACATTACTTTATGCTTCATCTTATCCAATATTAATAATTTACAGTTTAATACATTTTCATTCTGTCTTAATGTCATAACTCTTTTTTTTAAGGCTGTTCTTATTCTTGCTAAAAGCTCTTCTATTGCAAATGGCTTTGTTATATAATCATCTGCTCCCCCGTCAAGGCCTGCTACCTTATCCATAACAGCATCTCTTGCCGTAAGCATTATAATAGGAATATCAGAAGTTTTCCTAATTCTTCTAAGTACCTCAAGTCCATTAATTTCAGGAAGCATTACATCAAGAATGACTAAATCAACTTTTCCATTTTCTGAAATTTCAAGTCCTGTTCTTCCATTATTTGCTTTAATAACTTCATATCCCTCATGCATAAGCTCTAGCTCTATAAATCGTGCTATTTTTTCTTCATCTTCAACTATCAAAATCCTAGTCATTTTTTAATCCCTCCTTTTTATTTTTTCTTTTATATGCTTAGCATCATTAGACAACTTAATAAAAATTCTATTTATCTTATCTGCATTAACACTCTTAGACAATACATAAAATTGTATATCAAAAAATAATCCTACTATCATTAAAGGGATTATTATTGCAAAAGCAAAAAATAGCATAACTATTATTACTGTAAGCGGAAGCTTTAAAAATACTTTTTCTTCTTTTTTTATTTCTAGGAAGATATTATTACAAACGTCTATAAATCTACATACTACTTCAAAAATTCCCTGAAAATTATTTCTATTCTTAAAGCTGTCATTCTCTTCATTTTTGTTAACAGTAATTATTTGTGTGTTTTCTATTTGTTTATTAGTATAAAAAATACCAACATCCGGCTTTTGTATTCTTTCACAATCTTCTAAAAAAATAACAGCATCCAGTATATCCCAATTACTTTTTTCTAAAATCACCTCTGCTTCTTTATAACTTATGTTAGCATTATTTCTCAATTTATCTATAAGTCTATGTTTTTCCATAAATAATCCTCCATATCTATGGCATAAATTCTTTATTCTAATTATAACCTTTTTAATTAAAATATAAAATGAAACTTATTATTTCTCAAAAAAACAAAGAGACTTTGAATAATTTTCAAAGCTCTTCTTAATCCATATATTATTTTGAATATCCTTCTTTAAAATCTTTTTTGATATTATCTGCTGATTTTGATACCTTTTCAAAAACCTCATTTACTGCTTCTGATTTAAAATTAGGACTTGAAATAGAATACTTATATCCACAGAACAGTCCTATAATTAATAATGCTACAGTTGGTACTGATAAAAATATTAATAAAAGTATTGATACTGTTATTGGTATTTTTATTGTTTTTTCATTTTCTTTTCTTATTTCAAAATAATTTTCATTACCTTTTTTTATGACCTTTCCAATAAATTTAAATATCCTTCCAACTAATTCTCCAATACCCCCATGCTTTTCTTCAGTCTTTTCGTTTTTACTTTCTTCTTGTGATTCAACTTTTACTTTAACTAGTTTGTTTTCTTCATTATTTTCAACTTTACCTTGGTTCTCTAAGTAAATAATAGCCTGTAAAAGATCCCAATCATATTTTTCTAAAGCTTCCTGTGCTTCTTCACGACTTACATTAACTTTACTTATTAAGATTTCAACCATTTCATTTTTTTCCATATCCTTACCTCCACAATTTGTTTCTTTGTTTACTATGGTTATAATATACTTTTAGAAAATTAATCTAAAATATAATAAAGATTAAAATTAGATTAAAATCTTATTGCAACAAAATAATTAATCTTAATAATGAAATAAATGTATTATATATATCTATCTAAAATTTTATATTAATTTTTTCTTAACAATACCTCATAGTATTTACTCCTGTGTTAAAGAATAATATAATACATATAATTCAAATAATTGAATTATATGTATTTAAAAATAGGAGGTTATTATGAGTTCAGAAACCATATCAATTCTAATAATGGTAGCCATAGGAATAATAATACTTTGTTTACTTCTTTACGGAGTAGGTTTCACTAAAATTGGTACAGATGAAGTAGGAATAGTTGAAAAATGGTGGAGCTTAAAAGGTTCTGTTCCATCTGATGGTCTTATAGCTTTAAAAAATGAAGCTGGTTATCAGCCAGATGTTCTTAGAGCTGGGGTTCATTTTAAAACACCATTTCAATATCGAGTAAGAAAAGTCAGATTAGTAACTATTCCCCAAGGACAAATAGGTTATGTCTTTGCGCGTTCTGGAGAAAGCCTTAAAGATGGTCAAACTCTAGGAAAAGTAATTACTGAATGCAAATCTTTTCAAAATGTAACAGCCTTTTTAAATAACGGTGGGCAAAAAGGACCTCAACGTCAAATCCTTCGTGAAGGTACTTATGCTTTTAATTTAGCTCAATTTATAATAATTACAAAGGATAAAGTTCATTCTATATTTACTTCAAAAGATGAATCAGCTCAAATTGAAACAATGAGAAGTGACCTTTTAAGAGTTAATGGTTTTATGCCAGTTGTTATATCAAGCTCAAAGAATAATGAAGATGATGAATTTTCTAATTCAATAAAAAATAAAGATACGATCGGAATAGTAACTGTAAATGAAGGCCCTACTCCAGATAATGGCGCTATTATTGCTCCCATAGTTGGTGAAGGTATAACTCATGAATTTTATCACAACAACTTTCAAGAACCAGAAAAATTCTTAGCTGCAAATGGTCGAAAAGGTAAGCAAATGCAAGTATTAACAGATGGAATTTACTTTATCAATCGATTATTTGCAAATGTTGATATAGTTCCAAAAAGCATAATAGATATTGGATATGTTGGAGTAGTTGTAAGTTACTTTGGTGATAAAGGAGCAGATGTATCTGGCACAAGTTATTCCCATGGAGAACTTGTTGAACAAGGTAAAAAAGGAATATGGAGAGAATCCATGATGCCAGGTAAATACCCATTTAATACTTATGCAGGTAAAATCATTCCTGTTCCAACCACTAATGTTATATTGAAATGGATTAGCGGCCAATCAGGTGATCATAAATTAGATGATAATTTAAAGGAAATTAATCTAATTACTAAAGATGCTTTTGAGCCAAATCTACCTCTTACTGTAGTATTTAACATTGATTATAGAAAAGCTTCTTCTGTAATTCAAAGATTTGGTGATATAAAAATACTTATTGAACAGTCACTTGATCCTATGATTGCAGGTTATTTTAAAAATATTGGACAGACTAAAACATTAATTGAGTTAGTTCAAGATAGAAGTTCTATTCAAGAACAAGCCTCAAGTGAAATGAAAGAAAAATTCAAATTATATGACTTAGAATTGCAAGAGGTATTAATAGGTACACCTGCTGCTTCTTCAACAGATAAGCGTATTGATCTTATATTAGCACAATTAAGAGATAGACAAGTTGCTTTAGAAGAAATTAAAACTAATGAAGCTAAACAAAAATCAGCAGAAAAACAAAGAGAATTAAATGAAGCTATTGCAAAAAGTGCAGCTCAAGCAGCACTTACACAATCAAGCATTGATATAGAAATTGCTGATAATAAAGGTAAATCTGAATTAAGATTGGCTGAACAGTTGGCTTTAAAAACTCAAAAACTTGCAGAAGCAGATAAATACAAAAGAACACAAGAAGCTGACGCATCAAGATATACAAAAGAAGCGGAAGCTGCTGCTAACGCAAAAGCTACTGAATTAAATGCAACTGCAAATGCTAAACAAGTTGAATTACAAGCTAGTGCTGAAGCTTTCAAACTTGAAAAAGTTGGTACAGCACAAGCATTTAATATTAAAGAAGTTGCACAAGCTACTGCTGAGCAAGAAACAAAGGTAGGTATAGCAAAAGGAACTGCAGCTAAAGCTTTGGTTGATGCTTATGGCGGACCAGAATTACAAATACAACAAAGTGTTCTAACTGCTTTTGCTGAAGCCTTAAAAATAAGCAAATCTCCACTTGTTCCACAAACAGTAATCATGGGTGGAGCTGATGGAAAAACACCAAATGCAATGGAGAGTATTTTAAGTATGATACTTGCAAATATGGCTCAAAGTAAAAACTCAATATTAAATATGCCAGATATAAAAGAAGCAATAATACCTAATATAGACAATGATATTACTACCAATAAAGCACAAAAATCAGATAATAAGAAAAGTTAAATCTAAGTCAATGTATATAAATTTTTAAACTTTGCTTTGTAATGAGTACTAATTTTAAGCTTAATGATATTATTTATATCTTATTACAAAGTTTTATTTACTTAATTATTTTTATATGCTTTGAAAAATAAACTATAGTTTCCAATAATATCTTTTTAAACGAATATTAATAAGCCTCTCAAAATGAGAGACTTATTAATTAATTATATTTTAATTGGCATAAATTATCGTGATAAATACCCATTATATTCACTTGTATGAAGAAGCTTTTTAGCATTTTCTATTCTCTCCTTAGTTGGAGGTTCAACATCCTTTAACGGATATTCAATACCAAGCTCTTCCCATTTAAAAGTCCCAAGACTATGATAAGGAAGTACTTCAACACGATCTACATTCTTTAAAGTCTTGATAAATTCATCAAGTTTTATTAATTGTTCATCATTATCACTTCCACCTGGTACGAGTACATGACGAATCCATACAGGTTTATTGATTTCAGATAAAAACTTAGCCATATCAAGAATATTTGAGTTGCTCCATCCAGTAAGTATTTTATGCTTTTCTTCATCTATCTGTTTAATATCCAACATTACAAGATCTGTTACTTTCATAAGTTCATTAAATTTACTAAAGAAAGGTTCTTCTCTTGTAAATGGATTTCCAGACGTATCAAGTGTGACATGAACGCCCTTTGATTTAGCTTTTTTAAAGAATTCAATCAAAAAATCTATTTGGAGAAGAGGCTCACCACCACTTACAGTGATGCCGCCTCCCTTTTTCCAATAAGTTTTATATCTTAGAGCTTGAGACAAAAGCTCATCTGCAGTTCTTGTCTCACCGCCGTTAATATCCCAGGTATCCGGATTGTGACAGAACTGACATCTCATATGGCAGCCCTTTAAAAAGGTAACAAAACGTACTCCCGGTCCATCAACAGATCCAAAAGTCTCTATTGAATGAATTCTTGCTATATTTTTATCTAAATTACATTCTTTCATGACATGTTCTAGAGATAACATCAAGTTGTTGTTCTCTTGTTAAATCTATAAACTTAACTGCGTATCCAGATACACGGATAGTAAAGTTAGCATATTCTTCTTTTTCTGGATGTTCCATAGCGTCTTTTAATTTTTCAATACCGAATACATTAACATTTAAGTGATGTGGTCCTTGATCAAAGTAACCATCTAATACTTGTACAAGTTTATCAACTTGTTCTTCTTCTCCGTGTCCTAATGCATCTGGGTTAATTGTTTGTGTATTTGAAATACCATCTAATGCCCATTCATAAGGAAGCTTAGCTACAGAGTTTAATGAAGCAAGTAATCCGTTCTTTTCTGCTCCATAAGATGGGCTAGCTCCTGGTGCAAGTGGAGTCCAAGCTTCACGTCCATCTGGCATATTACCTGTATACTTACCATATACTACATTTGATGTAATAGTAAGTAATGATGTTGTAGGTTCAGAATTTCTGTATGTGTGTCTCTTCTTGATTTTGTCAAGGAATGACTTAAGAACATATATACCAATTTCATCAGCTCTATCATCATCGTTACCGTATCTTGGGAAATCACCTTCGATTTCGTAATCTGTAACAATACCATCTTCATTACGGATTGTTTTAACTTTTGCATATTTAATTGCAGAAAGTGAATCAATTACATGTGAGAAACCTGCAATACCAGTTGCAAATGTACGTCTTACTTCTGTATCTATAAGAGCCATTTCTGCTGCTTCATAGTAGTATTTATCATGCATGTATTGAATTAAGTTTAATATATTTACATAAAGATCAGCTAACCAGTCACTCATTTGTTCATATTTTGCAATTACTTCATCATAATCAAGATATTCTGAAGTGATTCCTTTGTATTCAGGACCAACTTGTTTACCTGATTTTTCATCAATACCACCATTTATTGCATAAAGTAAACATTTAGCAAGATTAGCTCTAGCTCCGAAGAACTGCATTTCTTTACCTGTTTGAGTAGCAGATACACAACAACAGATTGAATAATCATCTCCCCATACTGGCTTCATTACATCATCATTTTCATATTGAATAGAGCTTGTATCTACTGAAATCTTTGCTGCATACTTCTTGAAGTTTTCAGGAAGTGCTGAAGAGTAAAATACAGTAAGGTTTGGTTCTGGTGAAGGTCCCATATTTTCTAATGTATGAAGGAAACGATAGTCGTTCTTTGTTACCATGTGACGTCCATCAACACCTATACCACCAAGTCCTATAGTAACCCATGAAGGATCTCCTGAGAATAATTCATTGTAAGAAGTTATTCTTGCAAATTTAACCATTCTACATTTCATTGTTAAATGGTCGATTAATTCTTGAGCTTCATCTTCAGTAAGAACTCCGTTATCAAGGTCTCTTTGAATATAAATATCAAGGAAAGTAGACACACGTCCTATTGACATAGCTGCACCATTTTGAGTCTTTATTGCTGCAAGATATCCAAAATATAACCATTGAATTGCTTCTCTAGCATCTTTTGCTGGCTTTGAAATATCATATCCATAACCTTCAGCCATTTTCTTCATATCTTTAAGTGCTTTAATTTGATCTGTAATTTCTTCTCTAAGACGAATAACTTCATCAGTCATAGTTCCATCGCCACAGTTAGCAAGATCTTTTGATTTTTCTTCTATAAGACCATCAATACCATAAAGAGCTACTCTTCTGTAGTCACCTACGATACGTCCACGTCCATAAGTATCAGGAAGTCCTGTTATAATATGACTGCTACGAGCTGCTCTCATTTCTGGTGTATAAGCATCGAATACCCCTTGGTTATGTGTCTTATGGTATTCAGTAAATATCTTGTGTAATTCTGGATTTGGTTTGTATCCATAGTTTTCACAAGATTGTTCAGCCATTTTAATACCACCATATGGCATGAAAGCTCTCTTAAGAGGCTTGTCTGTTTGAAGTCCTACTACTTTTTCAAGTTCTTTTAAAGATTCATCAATATATCCAGGGCCATAAGCTGTAAGACCAGAAACAACTTCTGTTTCCATGTCAAGTACTCCACCTTTAGCTCTTTCTTCTTTTTGCAATTCTTGTAATCTGCTCCAAAGTTTATTTGTAGCTTCTGTTGGATCTGCTAAGAAACTTGTATCACCATCATATGGTGTATAGTTGTTTTGAATGAAATCTCTAACATTGATTTCTTCCTTCCAAATCCTTCCTTCGAATCCAGCCCATTGTTCATTTTCTAACATGTCTAGTCCTCCTTGTGCATATATATATTTTTTTATAATTTATATTATTAATTATGTGTAAGCTAAACTTAATTTTTCTAACATGTTTTATGAAATGCTGTAAGATATTTTTCAATAAACCGCAACTACTCAGCGTATCCCAAAATACCTTCACAAATTTTATTACAGAATCGGTTAGGAACTTTAAAATTATAATATTGCTAAGTGATTATAATAAAAAAGGGTCGCGATGATTAAACTTGTCCCATAATAACCTATGTACTATTTAATCAGCATTTCATAAAACTATTATAACTTTTATTTGAAAATCATTTTCAAATAAAATATTATCTCAACTTAGTATGTATTGTCAATATTAATAATAAATATATATTTTAACTTAATATGACAATTTATATTACACACTTTGTTAATTTTATCACATAATATAAATATGCATTACTTTTCTTTTTTTGTCAATAACTTCTATGATTTTTTTTTGCTTTAATTCAATTTAATACTAATATTTAGCCAGAATCTTTAAAATTATGTAAAATATTTACTCACTAATTATCTTTTATACTTGAGATTACTAAAAGTCCTCCTAGTATCAATCCTCCACCTAATATATTTCCAATAACTACCCAGAATATATTATTTAACACTGGCACCATAGGAAGTCCTCCAAACGAAAAGAAAGCAATTGCAAATGCTGCAAGATTTGCAATACTATGTTCAAAACCTGCCAACACAAAAGTAAATACACATAAAAACATTAATATTATTTTTCCAGTTTCACTTTTAAGTCTTATTCCACTATAAACTGCTAAACACACACTGAAATTACATAGTATTCCTCTAAAAATCATTTGACTTACCGAAAGATTTATTTTCCCATAAACTATAGGTTCAATATAACTTTTAATACTTTCAAAATTGCATCCACTCTCAGCAAACATATAAGCAAATATAACTATACCGATTAAATTCCCAATAAAAGAATATATCCATATTTTCATGGTATCTTTTAAACTAACTTCTTTTTTCAAATACCCTATAAACATAACCATATTATTTCCTGTAAAAAGTTCTCCTCCAAAGAAAACAACAGCTATTATTGCAAAGCAAAATAATGCTGCTCCTGATATTTTTGCAGCTTCTGGATAATTACTAGAAAGTACAGCACCAATGGTATACGAAAGAATAGTTGCTAGCATTAGAAATATTCCAGCCATAATAGCTCGAGTAAAATACTTGACTATACTTTTATCCGCCATTTCCTTTTTTGTTTTTGATGAGTTTGTAAGTTTTTCAATATCACTGTAATACATTTTTCCACCTCATGATTGATAATAATTTAACTTTTAAAGTATACATTATTTTTTCATTTTTGTACATTTATTGAATACAATTTATTTTTTTAACATATTTAGTAAAAAATAATCTTATATAATATTAAAATTTAAGTACTCTATTTTTAGTATGTTAAAATTGAAACACACATACATAATTTTTTTATGTAACTTTGATTTTATTTACTGAAGCCCTCAAAAAACCATGATTTTTTTATCAAAGCTTGAACCCGTACTTGACTATACAAAGCTTAACTATAATCGTGCTATTTCTATTCAAGAAATTTCAGATATTGCTCACCTTCAGCCAGAATATTTTTGTAGAAAATTTAAGAAATATATCGGACAAACTTTTTTAGAATATCTTAATGCTAAATAAATTACAATATAAAACTTAGCACTATTTAATTAAAAAAATTACTCATACAGTCACATTCATATTAAAGTAATAATTACAATAAATTACTTTGAATAATGTGACTATATGAGCTTTAAAGATTAATTTTATTTTAATTCTGGCCAATATTTTTTATTTGCTTCTAATAAATCATCCAATACTTGTTTTCCAACTTTATGAGAATGAATAGTTTTATTTAGCAAAACAGCTTCCATTGCAGTATTATACGAACCAGTTAATGCTGCTTCTACTGTTAAAAGTTCGTATCCTTTTTGCATCTCCATCATACTTCTATGGAATGTTGGTATCTTACCAATAGTAACTGGTTCTGCTCCCGTTGCTCCAATATAACAAGGTACTTCTACAACGGCTTCATTATTAAAATTGCAGATTGCTCCATTATTTTTTATATTAACTATAAATCTTTCTTTTGTATCATATATTATTGCATTTGTAATATCTACAATATAATTTCCATGAACGCCACCTAATAATTTTGAATTCTTTGCTGTTCCTGATTCAATTACATTCTTACATTCTTCAAACACTGAAATTTCCCTTGTATTCAATACATATGAACCTCTAGTATACTCTACATTATCTGATTCAACCATTTCATCTGGGAAATAATAATATTGTAAGTAACAATTCGGAAAATACTTTGGATAGTTTTTAAATGCTCTAATTACATTTTGGAATGTCTTCGTCCAATAATCATCTCCAATAATTTCTTCATTTGTTTGTATTAATCCTTTAAGTTCTCCTCTTAATACACGTTCTCTTATTATAGGTAATAAGTCCTGTCCATTTTTATCAAAGATATTTGTCCACCATCCAAAATGGTTTAATCCAAAGTATTTAAAAGTTAAATCCTTATAAGGAATTTTTAAATAATCCGCAATTGCCTCTTCAATACTAATTGGCATGTCACATATACACAAACATTTAGCTTTAGGAAAACGTTTATATATAGTTTCTGATATAATAGCTTCTGGATTAGTATAATTTAAAATCCATGCATCAGGACAAATCTCTTGAGCTACTTCTACTATTTTTAAAATTTCTGGAATTACTCTTAATGCAAATGAAAATCCTCCAAGTCCACAGGTTTCTTGTCCTACAACTCCATGTTTCAAGCAAATTTTCTCATCTATTTCTCTTTGAATATTTAATCCTGGTCTAATTTGTACATATAAGAAGTTTGCATCTTTAAATGCTTCTCTAATATTTGTTGTATACGAAACCTTAACTTTAGAATTATTATCTTTATAATATATTTTTGTAAATTCACCTAATAAACTATTTCTTGTTTTATCAGTATCATATAATACTAATTCCTCTAATTGTAAATCCTCTGAACGTTCTTTTAAAACTTCCACAATTCCTGGAGTATGTGTAGATCCTCCACCAACAATTACTATTTTATTTCCCATTTTATTTCCTCCTAACACTTATTACAATAATTCATTAAATTCTTTCATAACATTCACTACTTCTGTTCCAATTATAATTTGTATATTATTATCATTTATTTTAACTACTCCTTTGGCACCAGTTTTCTTTATATTTTCTTCATTTACTAAGCTAATATCATTTATTTCTAAACGCAATCTTGTAACACAATTAGATGCAGTTATAACGTTTTCACTTCCACCTATATTTTGTAATATTTTTTTAGCCATATATTCATAATTTGAATGAGATAATTTTATTGATTTTTCATCAATTTCATCATTTGCTGAATCTATTCTTCCTGGTGTTTTTATATCTTTCTTAATTATAAATAGTTTAAATGTAAAGTAATATAAGCAAAAGAATAATACACCTACTGGTATAACATATATAACATTATTACCCATCTTCCAATTTAGCACCAAATCAATTATATTAAATCCAAATGCAAATCCAATTCTTGAATGGAAAATATATAATATAGCACCAGCTAAACCAGTAAAAACAGAATGAATAAAATATAGAAGTGGTGATGCAAACATAAATGAAAACTCTATTGGTTCAGTAATCCCTGCAAATAATGATGTTAATATTCCACTATTAGCTAACCCTTTTACTTCTTCTTTATTTTCCTTATATGCAGTTTTATACATAGCCATAGCTGCTCCTGGAATTCCAAAAATCATTATTACATAAAACATACTTAAGAATGATCCTGCTGCTGGATCCTCTGCAAGGAATCTAGACATTTCTCCTGTAACTACAGTTCCACTTGCAGTTGTAAATGTACCTAATTCATAAAAAACATATGCATTTAAAACATGATGTAATCCAGTTGGTATTAGAAGTCTATTTAAAAATCCAAAAATGAATATTCCTATTATCCCCATAGCTCCTAACCATGTTGCAAAATTATCTAACCCTAATTCTACTGGAGCCCAAATGACACTAAAAACGTATGCTAGTGGTATAGAAAAAAGTGGACCTAATGTTATTACTAATTTATCACCTGCAAAAAATGAAAACATACTAGGAACTTTCCACTCTTTACTATAATTATAAATGACTGCTGTTGCCACACCAGATACTATTCCTCCAAAAACCCCCATGCTAATTGAATCATTTAAAAATGTGAGTGCTTGTCTAAATACCATTATTGATAAGACACTAGCTAGTACTGGATTAGCCTTATCTTTGCTCTTTGTATAAGCAAGTACACATCCAACTGCAAACAACATATCTAAATTTCCAAATACAACATCTGATGCAATTCTTAAGATATCTAAATTTAATAAATCTGGTTGCCCAAATCTTGCTAAAAGTCCTGCAACTGGCATTGCAACAACTGGTATAAGCATAGCTTTTCCTAATTTAGATAATTGATTTTTAATCACCTTAAATGTATTGATCATATTTATCCTCCTTTTAAATTCTAAATATTTTTATAATTACATAGCTTTATTTCATATTTATTTATCAAATCTCTCATGAGTTGATCACATAATATATCCACCTCTCTTATTCTTGCTATATTAAATGATGAATTTTCCAAAAGATAACTATCTAAAAATGCTGGATGACACATAGCTTCTGTGTTTTCATATTGAATATTTTTCTTTATAATTTCTTCTATTACTTTAAAACATTCAATTCTAACATTTTCATATTTTTCTTCCATGTTTCTTATTGGGTTATAGTTGCATAAATCCAAAAATCGTATTTTATTTTCTAAAAAATTATTGCAATTTCTTACAGGTAAATTAAATTCTTCTGAAAGTACTTTAATTATTTCCTCATGTTCTTTAAATGTATGTACATGGTGATGTGAATCAATATGACTTAAATTAACCCCTTTATTTAATAAGTATCTTATTTGTGTTTTCCATTCCTCATAAATTTCACTTATATCCATTTGTACTACCTTGTTTTCCACATCTTCCAACTTGAAAAAATATTCATTTTCTTTAATTAAAGTTGAAACTTTCTCTCCTAACATTGGTTTTCCACAAGTTAATGTTAAATGTGCCCCTACACATAAATTGGGCATATCCTTTAACAAACTTACTGCATGATCAACACCTGGCATATTTGCCATAAGTGTTGTTGAAGTTAAAACTCCATTAATATGGCTTTCCATAATTCCTAAATTTACTGCTTTAGAATATCCAAAATCATCTGCATTAATAATCAAGTGCTTCACTTTATCTCCCTCCTTCTTTACTATACTGTGATTATATTATGTGTAATTTTCTTTGTATATAGTTTCAAAGCCTTCTGTAGCCGTTTTCACACAGCGTAACATGTTACACTTAATATAAGTGTAACTTTCTATGATATAATTAATTTTAGATATTAGGTTAACCTTAAAAGGAGGATAAAGTATGGCAAAAACATTTCATATAGACAGACTTTTTAAAAATCAAAATCTATCAGATTCAGACATTAAGATACTTGAATATATTGTTGATAATCCTGAAAAGGTTCAAAAAGAAGGAATACGACAACTTGCAAAAATAAATTTCACCTCTACTGCTTCAATAATAAGACTTGCAAAAAAACTTGGATACAGTGGCTATAATGAATTAATTTTTGATGTAAAAAAAATGACAAGTGAGTCTTCAATAAAAGACAGACAAAATTTAGTTAATAATTCTAAGTTTCCTTCTTTAGATGAAATTAATTTTTACTTTAATAAAAATAAGTATATTTACATATATGGTGAAGGATTTTGTGAATTTGTTACTGGATACATACATAGAAAATTATTAGTAAAAAAGTATAATGTCATATTACTTCATGGATTAGAAATACCAATAGTTTATGATAAAATGCATAATCCCACTCTTCTTTTAATTTCTAAATCAGGTGAAAATTTTTCATGTATAAATAAAATTGAACAAATGAGAAGCTTTAATGGTAATGTTGTATCTATTACATCTAACCCTAATAGCACAATATCTAAATCATCTGATATCTCTTTTTCTATACCAGATGATAATATTGCTGATAATAAAAATGAAGGATTTACAACCTTTTTTGGAGACAGCATAAATCTTTTAGAACAAATATTTTCTAAAATATTATAATTAGAATAATTAATTACTTTAGCTATTTTAAATTTTTTACAAATAACACACAAAAAAGATTAGATAGTTCTGTCTTTTATATAGACTATCTAATCTTTCTAATAACTGATTTTTTATTCCTTTTCTCAGAGCATTACTATGTATTTGCAATCAATAGACACATAATATGCTTCACATATATTGTTAGCTTAAACTTTCTTTTCATTGTCATTTGTTATAAACAACATTGTAGTTGTACCATGTTTTTCTTACTTAGTATATATTTCATCAATCCATGCAAATAAATCATCTAAATCATAATCCCCACTATGAGGAATCCCCCATGGTAAAGAGAAATCTACAACATATCCATTATTTTCAAGTGTTAATGATAAAATTGATGGCATTGCCAATGAAATATCTCTATCAAAAGCACCATGACGTACTCTCCAATATTTTGCAGTATCAGAATTATTAATATACTTAATAGGGTTAAGTAGCTTAATAATTTTTGGATCTGCTAATGTGCCTTCTACTTCACTATGCTCTTGAGAATAAGCTGTAAAATGCTTTGCTTTAATTGCTTCAGTTCCAAATTCCTCATTTTCTGGACTTTTCAAATCTAGTGCATCAAATGCTGGTGCAACTTTCATACGAGTAATTTTCTTTATGAAACCATCCCAGTTTATATCTACAACTTTTCCATCTTCAATACTCAGATATTCCTGTTCATCTATTTTACTTCCACAAACAGCAGCATTATCTATGATTTTATATGTGCTACATAGATCTAATTCTTTCTGTGCTGAATTTATTACAAGTTTTTTAATATATTCTTTAAAACTGCCTTCACCATTCTCATCTAATAACAATTCATTATTGGATGAATCTTTAAGCTTAAGACTATTCAGATATTTAGGAAACAACCTTTTTAATTCCTCAGAAATCTTAATTTGTTTTTCTGTAAGTATACCATCTATCTGAATATTTTTTACACCACTCTCACTTCTTACATGTTTAATACGGTGATAATCATTATAACCACAAAACTGCCATTCATATGCTGCATCAGCATTTTCTAGATTATGAATTGGACAATAACAGCTTGCTGCAAAAATATCATCTCTTTCATCCGCTGCACCAATTTCTTTAAGATACGGATTATAATCCTCACTATTTCCTGAAGCACCAATTATTGCAGAAAGTGCACCACCAGCACTTGTTCCATTAGTTACAATACATTCAGTATTTCCAGGAATTCTTCCTTTATTATAACGAAGATAGCGAATAGCAGCTTTCATATCAACTACTAATGCAGGTGCTCTTCCTACCATTTTTCCATTTTCATTACTGATTTGTCTTGCTTTACTTCCTACAAAAAATTCATTGGTTTTCACTCCTGAGGTTCTTCCACGAACACCTGCACTTACAACAATATACCCATGCTTTAACGCTCTGAAAATAGAATTTATTCTTCCCTTAAAATCCTTTCCAGGTTCATCTGCCGGTCCAGGCATATATCCTCCCACTGTATTAGGCATAAAAATAGGTGCTGTATGCAATGAGTACCCGTTAATTGTATTTCCTTCATAATAAACTTCCGGAACAAATATATTCATTTTCTGTATAGAATCTACTGGTTTTTCACAATATAATATTTCCTTAAATGAACGGAATTTAATACTAATACCATCAATATTGCATGTATCTGCTTTATAATTTTTATCATCAAAAATAAGCATATTCTTTATGATCTCCTCTCAATTGTAATGATAAAAGGAAAGTCTGATTTACAAACTTTTCTTTTATCTTTTACGTAAACCTATCATACTTATAGTTTATAAATTAATATGCATCAAATCAATTCAACTTATATAAGAATTGATTCCAAAAAGGAATGATTTAACTTTTATTTTTCATGAATTCTAAGATCAAAGTTCCCAGACTTATACTAAAAAAATATACTTAAACAAAAAACTTAATTATGTTACTAATTCAAAATATAAAGACATCACTATAATTTCAAATAACTCATACCTGTTAATACTAATAAAAGCCTAAACACCTTATTTCCTATTCAAAAAAGAATCCACATTGAATGTAACTTCAATGTGGTCTTTAAATATACTTATTTTATTCAACAAGAATTGCTGTCGGTATCTTTCGCCCTTCTGTTTCATTTATTGTATTTCCATTATAGTACATAGTACTTGATTTTCCGCCATCAAGATTAATAGCATTCACTGCTCCAAGCTTATACATTATTTCCTGAGTTTCTTTTAACGTTGCACCAAGGCTTCCAATACCTCTTCCGTCAATGACAAGAAGTATTATTGTACCATCTTCTTTCTGTCCAATTGCTGTTCTAGGTGCTATTCCCCAGCCCCCATCTCCAGTCATTTCGCTCATTTTTCCATCTATAATCAAAGATGGTCCGAAGCTTACTGCTTCCTGAACTCCCTTTTCTTTTAAATCTTCTACTGAATAAGTCCCTACAATCATTTGTCCCTGCTTATCAATTGCGAAAAGTTCTGTTTTCTCTGTCTCTTCAACATCATTATAAATTACTTCTCCTTTACTCATAATTATACCTACAGGAATACCACCAGTTCCATTCCAATATCCAGTTGATGATTGATCAAGAAATCCACCTCCATTAATAGCCGCTACAGCATTATAGTTTTGTGCTATCTTAGATGCGGTCTGACCTTCTTCATTTAACTTTACTGTAACTCCAACTTTTATCCTTTTAGGATCTTTAATCTCCATATAGTATCCTTTATATTTATCAGTAGTTAATTGATATAATTCAATTTCATCATTTGAAGAATCAACTGATACATTTGAATTACTTCTTCCATCATCAGCCGAAGTCTCCTCTAAATTCCTATTAGATATTATAAAAAATGATGCAATACAGATTACAATACAAAGTCCTGCAATTAAAATTCCACTCTTTGCCTTTTTACTAAACATCTCTTCAAACCTCTCTTTTAATAGTTTTTTATCACCAAAGCCAGTAGACAGATTTATTCCTAAAACTCTCTGATTATTGTCTTTTAATGACTTTACAAGTGTCAAAGCATATTCTTTTCGTTCATTAAAATCATGATTTTTTAATACATCTTCATCACATGAAAGTTCACATTCATTTTCAATTGTTCTGCTCATAATATAAACTAATGGATTAAACCAATATATTGTTTTTACAACTATGACAATATATTTATAAAGCAAATCCCTTTTTTTATAATGAATTAATTCGTGCTTTAAAATCCATCTTGCTTCATCTTCTTTTAAATTGCTATTGGCTGGAATAATAATATATTTTTTTAATATTCCCATACCAAATGGAATATTTGCTGCATCAGATATTTTAAGTGTTATATTCTGCTTTAATTTCAGTTCTTTCATCAAATCACATTTTATTTTAGAGAGCATTTTATTACACCTGTACTTTAGACTGGAATTATTTTCATCCATACTATAAGATAAATCTAAGATTAAATTTTTCATTTTTATGTATGAAATAATTCTATATATAGAAATTATCAACGCAACACACAACCACAAATATACTAGCATAGTAGTCAGCTTATGCTTACTCATAAGTAGCGCAACCATATTTTTTATTTCTTTATCAAAGTATGAAATTTTCGATCCATTTTCTATATTGTTGTCTTGAAAATCTGATTGTATAGATCCTAAAGGATATTCATAATCTTGTGTCTCATTTATTCCACTTCTATCTTCTATCATATTATTAATTATCATACCTGGCTCTTTGTCCATTGTTAATGTAATAGGTATGTTAAAAGGAGTCAACATTCTTATAATAATCACAAGCCATATATAATAATTGAATTGTTTAGTATACTTTTTTAATATGAATTTTTTTAGCATAAGAAGTAGTAGCATCCCTACACTACCTATAAAAGTAATTCTTATTAATTCAAAAAATATAACTTCAGCCATACAACACCTCCAAACTTTCTATATTATTCAAATCTCTTTTATACATATCTAATTTAATCTTAACCTGTAAACTCTTTCCCTAGATTCTATTTTCAAATTAAATAACAACTTAAATTAATTTCCCAAGACTATAAATACGAGATCATCTAAGCTAATTTAAAAAATTTTATTCTTTTCTCTCTTTTATCCATTTTTCTAAATCTTCAATATCATCTTCACTTATCTCATCATTATCATGAAGTGCAGTAATAAGACTCTTTAAAGACCTATCATGAATGTTTGTAAAAAAATACTCTGTTTCGAGTTCAAGATATTCTTTTTTGGTTATTATAGGAGTATAGTACGTATATAATTTTATTTTTTCTGCACTAATAAACTCCTTCTGAACAAGCTTTGATAGTAATGTTAATGTAGTTGTTCTTTTCCATCCTGTTTTTTCTTTTAATATATTTATTATTTCCTTAGATGAAAGGATTTTCTCATTATCCCAAATAACTTTCATCACAATAAGTTCCGATTGTGGAATCTTCGATATGCCCATATATTTTTTCTCCTTTCTCAGTCTATAGTTATAGACTGCTTTTTGTTAATATTACCACTAAATTATTTATTTGTAAATATATGTATTGATATAAATTTATAGAACAAAAACCTACAAAAATCAAAATTATGATTTTTGTAGGTTTATAGCAATTCTGAAGCTTAACTTTTAAAATTCACTAAAAACTATTTAGTATCTTTATTTAAATTAAACCAACCTTTTTAAGATGTTTTTCAATTTCAGTTTCATCTATAAAGCATCCTGTCTTCCCTATTTGTATAGCTGGCTTTGTCTTTCCATGATAATCACTTCCACAAGTTATAAGAAGGTTAGAATTCATTCCTTTGTCTAAAAAATACTGTCTTGCTGTATCATCATGATAACTGCTGAATGCTTCAACACCTTCAATACCTGCATCAATCATTTCATCAAATATATCAAAACAGCCTTTTAGATTATTTCCAGGATGAGCAAGAACTGCAATTCCACCACTGTTCTTGATAAAACTAATTGTTTCTTCTAATGATGTATAAACAATTTCAGTATAACATGATTTACCCTGTGAGTAATAATCCCAGTAAAAGTTAACATATGGATTATCACTTCTTGATCCACCAGCTCTGTATGGTTCTAAAATAGAATTATCATTATATCTTTCATCATTTAATAAGACTTCTGCAAACATTTCTCCAGTATAAATGCCGTTTTTGCTTACTTCATCAAGCTGCTGTTTTCTTATATTAAATCCAAGCCTATTTGTTAATTCAATTTTCTTTTCAGATGCTTGAATTTCTTGAATTACTATATTTTCTTCTAACTTATTAAATATATCATTTTTATAGTCAATTCCATATCCAAGTACATGTAGATTAATTCCTTTATAAGTACAGTCAATTTCTATTGCAGGAATATAATTTATATTATATTTTTGCGCCTCTTTTATAGCTTCATCGATTGCTTTGACAGTGTTATGATCTGCAATAGCCATGATTCTCACACCACTCTCATGACATTTTTTCACTAACTCTGAAGGTGTGAACTCACCATCATCACTATAAAAACTATGCATATGCATGTCTATAAAGTTATTTTTCATAATTATCACTCTCCCAAAATCATTCTTTCAAATAAATAATTTACTGACAACCTATATATCTAATTTAATATCTTATTAAAATTACAATACCTTTTCACTATAACCTAAATCTTTCTGGTTCTTCTACTTTAAGTGATAAAATATTTCCACAGCTAGTGCATATATCTGCTAAAATATTTGATCCAGCTGTAAAAATTTTATTTACTGGAATCATTCTTCCATGTGCTATTTGTTTTCCTTTTCCAATTTCACTACTTCCACAAGCTGGACATAATTTTTTTTCTGACATAAGATTTCTCCTTTTCTTTATTATTATTGGAATCTTATTTATAGTTTCCAATAATAATATAGTATATTATAATAATATTACAAATTTACCTGTAAAAATATAATAATTGGTTTAAAATATATAACAATCGTATATATTAGATGAAAGGAGTATTATGATAAAAATGAATTTATCTACTAATAAATCTGAAAAAGTTTCATATAATTTTACAGATTTCCCCATTCGAGCAAATAAAAGTTTATTGTCAGAATATCCAGGCATGTCAGCTATCAACCACTGGCATAATGATTTGGAATTCACACTTATGTTAAAAGGAAATATGTCATATTCAATTAATGGAGATAGTTATGATATAAAAGAAAATGAGTGTATTTTTGTTAATTCACAACATATGCATTATGGCTATTCCAAGGATGGCTCTGATTGTGAATTTATATGTATATTACTAAATACCAACTTATTTTCTCAGCTGTCCATAATTAAAAATAATTATTTAGATACATTATTTAATGATACTACTAATGCATATTCAATCTTGAGACAATCTGTTTTTTGGCAGAAAGATTGTATAGAAAAGATAAAAGAAATCTATCAATTATGTACTGAAAAAACAGATGGCTTTGAACTGCAGGTTATAAGTATAGTTCATTCTTTAATTTATCTCCTATATAAATTTCTTAAAGATAAGAATTCAAAAAGTATCCTACAAAAAAAGAATCTTAAAGCTATGCATGATATGACTGGATTTATCCAAGAAAACTTTCAGAAAAAATTAACCCTTGAGGAAATTGCTTATTCAGGACATGTGAGTAGAAGTAGTTGTTGCAGCATATTTCAAGATTTTCTTAATAAAACACCTATTACATATCTTACAGAATACAGACTTGAAAAAAGCCTAAAACTCCTTCAGTTCACATCATATTCAATAACTGAAATTGCATTGCAATGTGGATTTACAGGTTCAAGTTATTATACTGAGATATTCCATAAAAAGATGGGGTGTACTCCCTCTCAATATAGAAAAAATCTCATTAATTCTGATTAGTGTGATTTTAAAAAAGTACTACTAGGATTTTTTTATCCTGATAGTACTTTACTAATTCATATATTTTATTAAGCGTACTATATTTTTAGAAGTTTTCTTAACAGATTTATATCCATCTTCTAGTGCTTTCTGTATACTTTTTGCACTATTAATCTTTTTTCAATAATGCTTAAAAGAGTCAGATATAATATTACATATATCTAACTCTTTAAATTATTACTTAATTAATATTGTTTGAACTTGATTTTTTCTGCATTTAACTTTTATACTATTATCTTCTATATTTATTTTTTCTATTTTTCTTTCATTTAAGTTAGCTTTCACAGCCTCTTTAATACTTCTATCAAATAAAATATTAGTAGATTCTTCATATTCATTGGGGTTATACATCCTTATAATTAAGCCTTCTTCCTTTTCAGCTTTTTTAATAACACTTAAAACTAGATTTTCATCATATTGCTTTAAAAGACTGTACGAATAAGGAGTGATAACTTCAGAATCATTTAATTTCATTGCATTATATGGCATTTTATTATATGTAACCATAGGAGTTAAATATTGCTTTGCCATATTTGCAACATTAGCTTCTAAAGTCGACTTTTCATGGGTTGCTATTGCAAAATCGATTGTTATGTTACCAATAAGTTGTGAATCAGGTGTTGGTAATTTTATTCCTGATGGACGACCTGGACGTCTTACCATTTCTTCTTTGCCTAAGAATCCAACACTTCTAAATAGAGTTATAGCAATAGTATCAAATTTTTCTCCTACTATCTCAAATTCTCTAGTACTATTAGTCAGCACCGCTACACCATGCTCTTCATCAGATAATCCTACAAATGTTAGCATAGGATAAATTGAATCTGGTCTTTCATCCCATCCTTCTTTTTCCCATACATCCATTGCTTCATCATACACATCTCTCTTGATATACCCAAATTGATTGTCTGATACAGAGAATTTTGATGCAATATTTGTAGGAATATACGTTCTAATTCTGTGATCACAAGCTTGATTATCTATATCAAAAACTATATCAATTCTTGCTTTATCATTTGGAACATTTATGCTTATATTAAAATCTACATATCCATCTATATTATTATTTTTTCTTGATTCAATATTTTTAGGCACATCTAATCTGTAAGATATCTTTATTTCATTATTAAATTTATTTTTCTTTATTGAATATTCAGCCTTTACATGAGTATTGAATATTAATTTTTCATCTACAAGCGGAGAAAAATCATATTCATCACCTTCATCGCCTCCATTTTCCATCAATAGAACATTGTCAAAAGTTTTATTCATCTTCTTATCTAATATTTTAAGGGTACCATTTTCATTTACTTCTATTTCATAAAAATCATTATCAATTTTATTAACTGCTTCATATTCCTTTTCAATCATAAATTCAGATTCTTTTATTAAATATGTTTTATAACCCATAGCTGGCACAACATCTTTAAACTCTATTGTATATATCATAAATGGATCATAGTTTCCATAATGGACAATCTGACGGTCTATAAGTCCTGCATCTATTTCTTCTTTATGAATTACCTGAAAATCAAGCTTAATATCCTCATCATTAACCATTTCAAATGATTTCATTTTAGTTATTATCTGTGCTCTGATTATTTCTTCCCTCTCATATGGAATTAAGTTAAATATAGTTAACTTATCCAATGCTTTTTCACAACTGATTGCATCCGTAATTTTTCTCTTATAAAATTCTATTAATCTATCCACCTTTTCTTCTGCTAATAAGAAACGATTCATTATTTCTTTATGAACTTTATCAGAACAACAGCATCCAATACTATCATGTGCATGATTTTTCATTATTTCTTTCCAAATAAGTTCAATCAGTCCATGATGATATTCAAAACCTAAAGAGTATGAAATTGATGCAAGAGGTTCTAATATATTTGTTATCTTAGCTTCTATTCTTGCATTAGCTGCTTTTATATCCATTCTTGTTGAAAATATACTTCTGTGTACTCTCATATATTTTCCATCTAAAAACTCACCACTTATTGTGTCTCTGTTACTTTCTTTTTCTAATTGTTCAAATATATTTTCGTATCTACTTAAAAAGAATTCTCTATCTGGATATAATTCTTTTAACTTTTCTATAACATCAAATATATTCTTCTGAACTGGCATCTGATCATGTCCATTTGGTAATATTTCATGTTCCGTAGTTGCACCTCTGTCTAAAACAGGAAAATATTTTTCCATTCTTTTTCTTAGAGCATCTATATCTGTTGGAAGATACTTACCTATTGCATATCCTAATGGAAGCATTTGAACTACTACTTCTGAACCATCGTCTGATGTCCAATTAAATTCTGTCTTTCCAGTCCCCTTTCTTTCAGAGCATCCTCTCCAAAATATAGAATGTTTAATGTCAAATCCATTTAATATTTGAGGCATTTGAGCGCTCTGTCCAAATGAGTCTGGAAGATATCCTATTTTCATATAATCTCCAAATTCACCACAATCTTTTATTCCATATAAAAGATTTCTTACTATGGATTCTCCACCTACTACCATTTCATCAGTTTGAGTATACCAAGGACCTATTATTAATTTTCCTTCCTCAACTAATTTTTTAATACGCTCTTTATCTTGTGGCTTTACTGCTAAGTAGTCTTCTAATATGGCAGTCTGCCCATCCATTATAAAATAAGGATAGTCAGGATTATTTTCTAACATATCCATTATTTCTTTCATGTTATTTACCAATAAAATTCTTGATTCTTCAGTAGAAAAATACCATTCCCTGTCCCAATGCATATGTGGAACTATATGAACTTTTTTCATTTTACACCTCTTAATTTTTACTTATTCAGGATTTAATTTAAAGACTATCTTCTTAAACTAAATCCTGATAATATTTATTTTATTATTGTTTCTTCAATTTACTTTTTCTAGTTATTACTAATAATGCTGCTGAAATTACAGCTCCAAATACTGCTGCACCGAACCATACACCCATTCCTAATAATAATGGCTGACCTTTTAAAACAAATAATGAGAATATCCCTGCACCAGGAACATCTAATCCTATATTAAATACTGACACTATTTAACCTGTAATAGCTGATCCAATACATAAGCTCGGAATAACTCTTAACGGATCCGCTATCATAAATGGAATAGCTCCTTCTGTAATTCCTGCTAAACCTAGTAACCAAGTTGATTTTCCAACTTCTTGTTCTTCTTCATTAAAATATTTTTTAAATAATAATGTTGCAAAAGTCACACCAAATGCTGATACCATTTTTACTGATGCAAATACTGTATATGGTATGATAATACCTTCTGCCATAGCACCTATACAGAATGCATATGCTGCTTTATTTACTGGTCCTCCAAGATCAAATGAAACCATAATTCCTAAAATAGCGCCAAATAATGCTGCATTTGTTCCTGCCATGCTTCCAAGCCATGAAATCAACCCTTGATTTAAAGCTGTAACTGGTTTTCCTACAACAAAGAACATCAAAGTTCCAACAATAAGTGTTCCTAAAACTGGGTAAACCCAAAAACTAATGAATCCTGCTAAAGTTCCCTTAGATGGTATATATCTTTTAAGCATTTTAATTGTATATCCTGCTATGAAACCACCAGCCATACCTGCTAAAAATCCACCATTAATCATATTTGCTGCCACACCTGCTGCAAATCCTGGGCCAAGTGCTGGCTTATCAGAAATTGAATATGCCATATAAGCTGATAGTACTGGTACCATTAAAGTTCCTAGTAAATTTGATCCTAATTTCCTATACATCCATAACCAAGAATTTTCTGCATTAAATACATCCTGTAGTCCAAACCCTTGTGCAATTAATGTTGCAAATGCTGCAATCATTCCTCCTGCAACAATTAGTGGAACTATATGAGATATTCCAGTAAGAATTGCCTTTTTAGCTTCATTTCCAAAACTCACCTTTTCTTCTATCTCTTCAATTTGATTAAATGTACCTTTTTTATGATCTTCTGCTTGCTTAAGTGCTTTTTCTATTATTGCTTTTCCATCCCTAAGGGGCGCTGCAACTTTTGTTTTGTATACAGGTAGATGTCCAAATCTTTCTACTTCTTTTACCGCAACATCTACTGCAAAAATTGCTGCGTCAGCATTTTTTAAATTTTCATTCGTATGCCTATTTTCAATACCATTTGCACCTTGCTTTTCAACAAGTACTCTTACTCCCATTTCTTTACCTGCTTTGACTAAAGCCTCAGCAGCCATATATGTATGTGCAATTCCTGCTGGGCATGCAGTAACAGCTACAATTGTTTTTTCGAATTTATCGACATTTATATCATCCTCTTTTATAGTCATATCTAATCTCTTATAGAATTCATGTTTGTCTTTGGAATTCTCAAGGGATTTTTTATATTCTTCATTTGATATTCTTGTCATAAGTTCAGCTAGTAACTCAATATGTGTTGATCCTGCTTCACTAGTTGGTATAGCAAGCAAGAATACTAACTCCACTTTATTGTTTTCATCTACACTTTCCCACTCAGTTATTGGCCTTTTTAACTTTGCCACTGCAAATGCAGCTTCCTTTACAGCATTACTTTTACCATGTGGAACCGCTAAACCAGCTTCAAATCCTGTTGGTGAAAGTGCTTCTCTATCTAAAACAGCATTATAAAAATCTTTTTCTGATGATAACTTTCCTTCATCATATAGTTGTTTAACTAAATATTTTATTACGTCTTCTTTTTTATTCAAATCCAAGTCTATTGTTATAAGATTTTCGTTAGTCAAGTTCTTCAAATCCATAATAATTTCCCTCCATGCACCTTTGTTAATGTTTACATGTATATAATATCAAAAAAAAATAAGAAAAATAGAATCTTCTTATTTTTTCACATTTTTAATTTTAAGTTATTACTTTTGTGTATAAATACACAATTATTCAGTCCAAATTAATTCACTGAGCATTCTGATAAGTAGCATTATCCCAACTCTATCGGTAACATTATAATTATTTATTACCTTCTTAGGTGCCCAGAAAAATAAATTTAAATCTGATAATTTTGAAATGCTGTTTTCACATAAATGAGTCATACTTATAATATATGCCCCTCTACCCTTAGCGATTTCACATGCTTCAACAAGTTCTTTTGTATTTCCACTTACACTTATAACTATGTATAAATCCTTTTCATTACATTTTTCAACATTATAAATCATGTCATGCCTATAATTAAAAAACTCTGCATTCTTATTTAAACATTTCAAATTTTTTGCAAAAAGTTCACAGAAATATATAGAATCTCCCATTCCAAGCAAATGTATATTTTTTGATTGTTTTATTTTTTTTATTGTCTTTTTAATAACTTCTTTATCTACCATATTCATAGTTTTTACTATATTTTCAGATATAAATTCTTCACTGTCAAACCTTATTTGAGAACTACTGTTTCTTCCTTCTTGTTCTTTTTTAAGCTCGAACTTTAATTCTGAAAATCCATTGTACCCAAGTTTTTTTGATAATCTTACTATAGTATTAGGAACTGTGTATAATTGTTCAGCAGTATCCTGAATAGACTGACTTAATACCTTATCTTTATTCTTTCTTATATATTCGATAATCTGATCATCTGTATCAGTAAATTTCAATTCATTAAGTATTACCCTATCTTCAAACTTCATAATATCACTCCACTTTAATTTAAATCTAATTTTAAATGCTAATTCATTTTAATTTTACTTTTTAAACACTTTTACTTCAATAATAATTATTATATTGAGTGAATATAAGTCGAATTTTTTTCTTTTCTTACTTAATAACTTATTTAACATTTAAATTTGAGACAATTCATTTAAAATATATACTAAAATTCATGTACTTTTTACATAAAAAATGGCTGTTATCAAAACAGCCATTTCCTATATGATTTAACAATCACTCATAGTTTTATTTTTTTCACCAATAAGATTTTCAAAATCTTTCACAAACACATCAACTGCTGCAGTTACAGCCTGATTTTTCACTAAATTTTCAATTACATCAGGTGCTATTGTGGATGCTCCTACTCCATATCTTGTAAGTTCAAGAATCTGCTGAGAATTTTTAAAACTTGCCGCTAATACCTCAGTTTTAAGATTATTTTTTTTGAATATATCATGAATATCTTTTGCTATTTGTACTCCATCATATCCAAAATTGTCAATTCTATTTACATAAGGTGCAGCATAATCGGCTCCGCATTTCCCTGCTATAAACGCTTGCATTGAAGTATAAATGGCTGTTGCAGTAATATTAAATCCTTCAGCTTTTAATTTTTTCATAGCTTTAAAGCCTTCTGGTATAGATGGAATTTTTATAAATGTATTTTTTCCAAGTTCCTCTGTGATTCGTTGTGCATCCTTTATCATTCCTTCAGCATCTTTAGCAACTACCTGAACATGAAGTTCAGCTTCACTACCAATAAATTCTCTTATTTCCTTTAATACTTCATATGGTTTTCTTCCGCTTTTAGCAAGTATAGATGGATTAGTTGTTACTCCATCTAAAGGATAATACTCATAAGCTTTTTTTATTTTTTCTATATTTGCATCATCTACGATAAATTTCATAATTTACATCTCCTCTTATTTTATAAAGTTTGTTCTGTTCTTTCGATAATATCATCTTGTGTAGCTTTTGATAAAACATTAAAGAATGCTGAATATCCTGCAACTCGTACAATTAAATCTCTATGTTTTTCTGGATGAAGCTGCGCATCAATAAGTGTATCTCTTGATACTACATTGTATTGAACATGATAACCTTCAAGTCTGTTAAAGAATGTTCTTATCATCATTTCTAATTTCATTTTATTTTCTTCAGTTGATAACATCTGAGGTGTTACTTTCTGATTTAATAAAACTCCACCTGTAATTTCATGTGTTGGTAATTTTGAAACTGTTTTAAATACTGCTGTAGGACCATTCTTATCCATTGAATGAGCTGGAGAACACCCCTCTGCAAGTGGTGTACGTGCCTTACGTCCATCAGGTGTTGCCATGGTTCCATAACCCTGACCCACATTTGCAGAGATAGATGATGTTCCTGCATATCTTATGCCTCCAATAGGTCCTCTTCCATAACGTGTATTTGGATACTTTTTCATCTCATCAATATATGAATCATATGCTTCAACAACAAGATTATCTACATAGTCATCATCATTACCATACTTAGGAGATTCATTTATAAGCATCTGTTGAATTTTTTGACTTTCTTCACTTGTAAAATCATCTATTATGGCATTCCATAACTGCTCAGGTGTAATTTTCTTTTCTTCAAAAACTAATTTTTTGATGGCTGCTAGACTGTCTGCCATATTAGCAATACCAACTTGAAGTCCTGATATGAAATCATATACTGCTCCACCTTCTTTAATTGTCTTTCCTCTGCCAATACAATCTTCAGTTAATGCTGAACATAAAACATCAGGTACATTTCTTTCTAATGCTAAATCTATTGAGTTTTCAACAATTACACTCATACGAGTTAACTTTCTTACAACTTTATCCCATGCATCTTTAAGCTGTTCAAATGATGTCATATCTTTAAAATATCCACACTCTTCAACAAAACGTTTTCCTGATGTTAAGTCGATACCATTGTTCATTGCTATTAATAAAATTCTTGGAAAATTCATATAACTCATACCTGTACAGCGATACCCCCATTTACCTGGTACAGCAGTTTCTACACATCCAATAGCTGAATAATTGTATGCATCTTCTTCTTTAACACCTTTTTCTATAAATGAAGGAATGATTACTTCATCATTATTAAATGCCGGCATACCTGTTCCAAGTTTCATGACTTCTATACATTCATCCATAAATTTTTTATCTAAGTTTTTATGATATCTTACTGTTAAGTTTGGCTGTGGTAGTCTTGTTTGTGCAACTGATTTTAAAATTAAATAGGATAATTCATTAACTGCATCTTTCTTATCAGTTGTCTGCCCACCAATTGTAACATTCTGATACATTGGGCTTCCTGCACTTGAAAATGTATGTGACTGACTGCGGACTTTATTTATTGTTAGAGTTTTAATCCATAAATTTGTTAAAAGTTCTAAAGCTTCATCTTCAGTTATTAATTTGTTGTCTATATCATGTTTATAATATGGATACATATACTGGTCAAAACGTCCATATGATAATGAATGTCCATTTGATTCAATTTGTAAAATCAACTGAATAAACCATGTTGACTGAAGTGCTTCCTTAAATGTTTCTGCTGGTTCATATGGAATCTTTAAGCAAATACGACTGATTTCAAGTAATTCCTCTTTTCTCTTACCTTCTGCATTGTCTGCTTTTTCTTTGGCAAGATCACTAAAACGCTTAGCAAAAGTTTTTACTGCATCTATAACAATCAAAACAGCTTTATAAAACTGATATTTGTCTATATTTTCTGGAACACATAAGTCTAACTGATCTTTTAGCTTTCTTGTTCTTTCTTCATATCCTTTTAAACCTGTTTTTAATAATGTTTCATAATCAGCAGCTAAGTGAGCATCACCTGAATTTAATTTACCCTCCATTCCAAAGAATCCTGTTTCCATAAATACACTGACTTCTTCAGGAAGGAGTGCCCCACCTTTTGCTCTTAAATTATTATTTTCCCAAAAAGGTGCTATTGAACGTAAATCTTCTTTTGTTTTTTCTGTTATATAAAAAACATCTCCATCACGCTTTTCAAACAAATCTAATTCATTCATAACAAATTCCATTGTATATTCAGGGAATATAGGAGCATCTTTATTTGATGATGCCTGATTTCCTACAATCAATGTTTCATCTTCAATATAAATAGACATTTTTTCAAGAATATTTTTAAGCATTAGTCCACGTTTAATAACTGCAGGCTGATTTTTATTTTCTTTATATGATTCAGTTGCAAGTAATGCTCTCTCAGCATCAATATATGGTTTTTCTTCTAAAACCTGCTCTCTAAAATTATTCATTCTTGATGTTAAACTTCCAAAACGTTCTATATTTTTCATAATTAATCTCCCTCTCCTCATTGTTAACTTTTATTTCATTTGAAACTTTATATACTTTCATCTTATATTTTTATCTTATCATTTTTTATTTTAAAGTCAATATTATTTTCATAAAAAATATATTTTAATTTCATTCGAAATATTTTCTTGGTGAATTTATAACTTCTATGTTATAATGTTTACAAATAATAAGGAGAGAAGAAATATGAGTAAAGGTATAATATTTAATATTCAAAAATTTAGTATTCATGATGGTCCAGGAATTAGAACAACTGTATTTTTAAAAGGTTGTCCATTGAAATGTAAGTGGTGCGCAAACCCAGAATCCCAGATGGAAAAAGTACAGATCTTATATGATTCAACTAACTGTATTCACTGCTTATCATGTGTAAATGCCTGTCCAAGTCAAGCTATACAACATAAAGATGATAAAATAATTGTTGATCACGAAAAATGTACTGGATGTTTAACATGCGCAAATATCTGTCCTCAAAAAGCATTAGAAAATGAAGGTGAATATAAAGAAATTAAAAGTGTTGTAGATGTGTGTATTCAGGACATTCCTTTTTATGAAGAATCTGGCGGAGGCATTACAATCTCTGGTGGTGAAGGCATGAGTCAGCCACAGTTTTTAAAAGAACTAATTTGCGAGCTAAAAAAACATAAACTACATGTTGCCATTGAAACAACAGGATATATTAAATCAGAAATCTTTCAAAAATTAGCTTCAATGTTAGACTTATTACTATTTGATGTAAAACACTATGATAGTAATCAGCATTATTTAGGCACTAATGTTCATAATGAATTAATTATTGAAAATCTAAAATGGGCCATTAAAAACAATATTGAAGTATTACCAAGAATTCCTGTAATTCCTGACTTTAATTCTTCATTAGATGATGCTGAAGGTTTATCAAAATTATTAATAGATGTTGGTGCAAAAAGAGTTCAGCTTCTTCCATTTCACCAGTTTGGTGAAAAAAAATATGACCTTTTAAATAGACAATATAGTTTAAAAAACAAAAAAGCCCTTCATCCAGAAGATTTAAAGGATTATCAAAAAATCTTCCTAGATAAAGGTCTTGATTGCTTCTTTTAGGAGTGTTCTACACTCCTTTTTTTTATTCTGTTTTAAAAACTTTAACGTTCTTTTCCTTTAAATACTCTTCAATATCATCAGGAATATCCGAATCTGTATAAATAGAATTTACACATTCAGTGTTCATTAAATTAACAACACCGCTTTGATGAAATTTTGCTGAATCAGTTACAATAATAACTTGTGATGCCTGTCTTGCCATATCTTTTACTGTTTCGCTTCTCATATAATCATTACCAGTAAAACCGCTTTCTTTTCTAAAACCATCTGCTCCAATAAATAATTTATCAACAAAGAATGCTTCTGCACATCTTCTAGTCATAGGCCCTACCATAACCTGAGATTCATTTTGATATTCTCCACCTAACAATACAATTCTTATGCTTCCTTCCTTTCTAATATAATTAGCAATAAAAGCTGAATTAGTAATAAGTGTTATATCCTTTTTGGTTTTAGCAATTTCCAAAGCAACTAATGCACAACATGACCCTGATTCAATCATAATTGTTTCACCATTTTTAATTGTATCAACAGCAAGTTTCGCAATTTTTCGTTTAATATCATAACGATAAGCAAGTCTGTTATTTATATCATCACTATCATTTAAAGTTGCATATCCATGTTCTCTAACAATGAAGCCGTTATCCTCTAATAATCCTAAGTCTTTCCTTATTGTTACCTGAGATACTTGAAAAATTTCAGAAAGCTCTGTAACTTCCATTTTCTTGTTTTTTGTTAATAATTCTAATATTTGTGTATGTCTATTATTCATAATTTCACCCTTTTCTCAGCTAAGAATATCATATATAGGTTTCATTTACAACAATAAATAATTTCAATATGATATATATTTTATAAATAATGAAATACATATTCTTTCGCAACTTATAAATTTATGCTTATATGAAAAATATTTATCTATTTCTTTACAATTCTGAAAGTTCATATTCTTTCTATATTTCCTTATTATCATATACCTTTTAGCTTGTGTTTATTCTGTAAGTAACATATAAAAACCCATGAGCATGATATACCCCAAAAGCCTTCCATTGGGCCATTATTGATACAATGACCAATTCTTGACATACTTTGAGTCGCATTTATTTTGTCTAATTTATCTCTAAATACGCCTTTTTTCCATTTGTAAGCTTAAATTCTGTTACATCAGTTAACCACTTACAATTTGGAGCAGTTGAATTAAATTCTCTATTCAACTTATTTTCAGCTATAATTTGAGGTGTACTTTTAATATACTTTTTTCTCTTCTTACGAATGACAGATTTTAAATTCATAGGTTTCATAAGCCTATAAATGCGTTTGTAGTTATAGTTTGTATTAAACCTTTTATTTAAGTTTAATGTTATTCTTCTATAGCCATATATCCCTTTTACTTCATTATAAATATTGATAATTTCTGCCTTAATAATTGAATTTTCTTTCATTCTAAAAGTTTCCGAACTATTTAACCATTTATAATAATAATAAGATGAGCGTGCAATATTTGCACATCTACATAATTCTGAAATAGAATATCCCAGATTGTTTAATTCTTGTATTGCCATATGTTTAGATTGCTGCTTTATCCATTTTCTAAGAATGCTATGAGATGAAATCTTATACCGAATACAAATATCTCTCAATGATCCATTTACATTACGAAAATCATTTATTGCTTTAGTTTTAATTTCATCAGAATATTTAGTATTTATTCTTTCAGTAAGTAATTCTTTAATTCCAAATTGTTTGTACTTACGCACCCATTCTTGAATGGTGCTGTAGTTAATATCTAATTCATAGGTTATCTGAGACATAGTTTTTAAACCTGCTAAATACTCTTCAACAACTTTAACTTTAATCTCAGATGATACTTTTGATTTTCTACCCAAAATAAAATACCCCCTTTATAGAAACAGTTTTATTATTTTAACTGTCTACTATAAAGGGAGCATATCAAAATCCAATATTTTAGATTTAAATCATTAAGCCTAATTTCATCAATAGTTTTCTTATACACAAATTCACTTCCACCTACACCATGTATAGTTTCAATGGAATCATTCATATCTATAGTTATATCAATTTCTTCTACTTTATCCATTTTAAACAAGGTTCCACCCGAACCTGTATCTATAAGTACATTGTCTAAAATAAGTTTTTTACTATTATGAATTATTTCTACCCTGCAAAATGGTAATCCGTATCTAAATTTTAAATCAACCATTTATCCTTACTCCTATCCAAGCTCTTTCCTCTATTTCTAAAGTCTCATGAGTTGTATTATAAACATAATATTCCTTTTGTTTATCAGCTTTATGATAATTTGCATAATCCTTTAATGCATCATTACCATTATCATAACTTTTTAGAACAGCTAAATCAGTTACAATTCTTTTTCCACCCTCTGAATAAGCAGAAATAGCTTGAAATAATATCCACTTGTTTTTATATACTTCTCTTGCCTCACTATACTTCATTGTTAATCACTCCTATTCACAATCTTATCTTAATTATAGCCTATTCATTAAATCTAAACATCATATTACAAATATTTTCTCACAAATTTCTTTCTACCAAAAGGTGCACACAACAACCTAAAAAATGCACCACCTAATCAAAAATCCATAGGTGTGTGCATTTTTAAAATCACATTACTTCAAGCATTCATCAACCCAGCTTATAAAATTATCTGTGCTGTTTCCTGTACGTTCAGCTGTAGTGTGAGGCTGACCCCAAACTGTTGCAAAATCAACACTCTCTACTCCATCATAATTTTGAAGTGCAAGTTTTAAGTTAGTTTCAACAGTAAGTGCTGTATCTGTCTGATTTATTCCTGTACGTATTCTCCAATATTTTGCTACTTTAGATGTATTATATCCTGAATAATAGTTTGAAAGATAATACATAGGATTATACATATTTACACGTGTCTGCATATCAGTTCCAATGCTATCCTCTGACTTCAAATCATCTTCAAATGATGTTATATATGAAGAATCCCAGTCACTATATTTGGAATAATTTGATTCATTTTTTGATAACAATGATGATTCTAAAGAATCAAAATGTAATGCTGTAGACTGACCATTACCAAATAGATTATTTTCTCCACGGCTTAAATCTACAGAATCAAATGCACCTACAGGTTTTGTTGCTTCTTTGCAGTGTTTTACAAAGTCTTCAATACTTGTAATTTTAGCAGTATTAGTCTGTGAATCATAAGCAATCCATGTTCCATCACTGTTTAAAGAATCAATGTAATCCTGAGCTGTTTCATATGTCTTTGATTCTGATGATTGTGCACCACCTTGCATCATACCTGCACCTTGGCCTCTTCCTCCACTTTGCCCTTGTGGTGGCATTTGACCATCTTTATTTCCACCCTGTTCTGGAGTTCTTGAAAGATCAATTCCTTCTCCTCCACCTGATGAAGCAGTATTTCCTATTTGTATTTTTCCCTGTGTATATGTGTATGGGAATGTTGTATCACTTAAGAAATTATTTAACGATGTTTGTATTTCATTTAATATATAATCATAGTATGTTCCATTATTATATACTCCAGACTCAGATTCTGAAAGTGTAAGTTGTGTTCCATCTTCGCTCTTTAAACCAAGCTTATTTACGTACTCTGCAAAGGATGCTGCCATATCTTTAGATAATGCAGATTTAAATGAAGAACTATCTCTAGTATCTGTAGTGAAATATTGACCCATATTCCATTCATATGCCTCATTAGCATAATCAAGACTTGTAACTGGGCACCAATCCATTGAACCTGCTATTGCATCACTAATTACATTTCCATCTGCATCAGTCATTGCTGATCCTATGGATTCTAAATAAGGATAATAAAGTTCACTATCTCCAGTGGCTCCCATTAAAGCACTTTGAGCTCCTCCTCCACTCATTCCGTATGAGAAAAATCTATCAGTATCTCCTGGTAATAATGACTCATTAAATCTGTAGTAACGCACTGCCGCCTTTAAATCAGTTACTCCCCAAGGCGCTCCTCCACTAAACCCCTGATCTTCACTAGTTCCTTGAAGACTGGATCTTCCTCTCATTCCAGCAACAACATACACATATCCTGCTTTTAGATAACTTGATGCAGAATCATAATTATAAGAAGTTGGTGCTGCCTGGGCGCTATATCCTGGTGTATCTATTGGAAGTATAATTGGAGCTGTTTCAGAAGTATATCCATTAACTTCTCCAGATTTATTTATTTCACATGTGTATGTTCCATCACTGTTTTTTGTACCAGTCATATATTCACCTGGTACATAAATTGCCATTGTCTCATAATCAGTACTCTCTGGATCTGAGCAATACTGTACCCCAATTGTCCAATATACATTATTTGTTTCATCGTAATTCCATTTTGCTGTATCAAACTTCAAAGCTTCATTATTTTGATTATAAGTACTTGAATAAGAACTTTTATTATCTTTACTATCTGATATTGATTTAGACGTATTTCCACATGCACAAAGTGATGCAGTTAACACCGTTAGTAGTAATATTGAAATACATTTTTTTCTTAGAATCATTATTAAGCCTCCTTAATTGTTTTTCACAATTTATAAAAATATTGTAACAAAAATACTTTTATGAATTGTGGCATAAATATGTCATAAATCGCTCATTTTAGATTAATTACAAAATGATTTTTTCACACAAATCTCTTACACTATTTATTACTTCCTTAATTCTATCTTGAGTTATATTATCAATATGAAATCCACCACAACAGACAACAACAGCATTCTTATTTACACATATCTTTTCTGCAACATATCTGCATACCTCTTCATCTTTATGTCCAATAACATTTAATACTGATGATGTCGAACTTATACTTCCATCACCAATTAATGATAGCCTTGGAATTGAAATTACAGTACATCCTATATGAGGTTTTTCACCACCTTCAAGTATGATATTATAATCTTCTCCAATTTTTGTAACACTTATTGAAATTTTTGAAAAAGATAGATTCTTTTCATACACTATAGTCCTTTCCATCTTCTATACTCCTTTGCTTCTATGCCAAATGGCTCTACAAGTTTTGCTGCAATATGATATATCATATCGTCTATATTCTCAGGCATATTATAAAAAGTCATCATTGGTGGGATAATTCTCACACATGAAATTTTTGAAAGTTCATGCATATTTCTAAGGTGAATTGAACTTAATGGTGTTTCTCTTGCCGCTAGTACAAGGGTTCTATGCTCTTTTATTGTTACATCCGCAGCCCTTAATATGAGATTATCTGTATAACCACTATTAATACCTGCAATTGTCTTCATACTGCATGGGACAATTAACATTCCTTCTGTCCTAAATGAACCACTTGCTGGACCTGCTCCAATGTTTTTCTGATCTAGTATTTCATCAGCATATTTATAAACATCTTGTAAAGAATAATTCGTCTCCTGAAGCAATGTAACTTTTGCACTGTCACTCATAATAAGATGAGATTCATATTCTTGTTCTTCCTTTATCATCTTTAAACATTGAATCAAAATTGGTATTCCACTTGCACCTGTTGCAGCTACTACAATCTTCTTTGTCATTATTAATATTCCTTTCTTTCGTCCTTATAACCAATGCTTTGGATCAACTTCCATGAATTTAGCTCTTTTAAATCTTTCTTTCATATGAAAAGGTACAGTACAATCAAATATTGTTTTACATGCAATTCCATGATTTTTTATGGTTGGAGAATAATCTGGATCATTTGATGGATCAAGTGGATGACATCTCACTCCAGGAATTGTAACAATATCAGTGTCTCCCTGGAATCTTGTATTCATTGCCCATAAAACATCATTCATATCAAAACAATCTACATCTTCATCTACAATGAATATATTTTTAAGTTCACTGAATGCTGAAAATGCTAATAATGCAGCCTGTCTTTGACGCCCTTCATCACTTGCAACAGTCTTTTTAAACTGTAATACAGCCATGAATTTTCCACCACCAGATGAACAGCAGTATACATTCTGTAATCTTCCTGGCATTGCTTTTTCAATCATTCCATAAATACTAGCTTCTGTTGGTATACCTGCCATTGATACGTGCTCTTCACTTGGACCTATACATGTTTGCATAATTGGATTTTCTCTATGTGTAACAGCTTTAACCTTTATCATCCAACATTGATCGCTTGCTGGTCCTGTATACCCCGGAAATTCCGGCATAGCATATCCTGTATTGCTGTTTTTATCTTCCTGTACTCTTAAATTATGTATAACTTCACCTTCAATAACATATTCAGCATTTGCAATAGCTCTTTCATTTACTGTAATACAATTGCAAAGCTCCACTGGCTTTCCTCTTAGTGCTCCTGCAACTGATAACTCATCATATCCTAATGGAGTAGTTGGTGGTTCAAAACATGAACCTATTTCTATAGCAGGATCTACACCTATACTTATTGAAATAGGAAGATTTTGTCCTAATTCTTCTGCTCTTTCTGCCATAGCACCTATGTGCCTTGCTCCTGGAGTAAAGAATATTGAAAGTTCATCCTTCCCCTGAATGCATAAACGATGAATCGTAACATCACTAAATTTTGTATCTAGATGACTTGCATAACACATTCCAAGTGTAATATAAGGTCCAGCATCATCGGGTGTATTTGTTGGTGCAGGTACTAATTTATTTAAATCAAAATCTGGATCTGTTGCTTTATGAATAACCTGCTGACATAAAGGTAATTTTGCGTTTGTAAGTACTGGGGCAATTGGATTATCGACACTTCTATATAATAACTTTCCTAAATTTTCAGGTTCACAATCTAAAAGTGCTGCCACTCGTCTACGGCTTGCAAGTAATCCAATTAATACTCTTGCATCTTTGTGTCCTTTTATATTATTAAAAATCATTGCTGGTCCTTCTTTTGTAGGACGCTGAACCGTTCCACCAGCACCAACATAACGATAAACTCCTGCTAATTCCGCCATTGGATCTACTTCCACATCTGTTTCTATCAATTGTCCTGGCATAGTTTTTAATAGTTCTAATGCACTTCTAAGATCATATACTTTATTGCTCATTTATATTTCCTCCTCATATTTTCTTCTTTAAATGCTTGATTTGCCAATGTTTTATTTATACTTAAAGCTTACAAATAAAACATTGGCAAATCAATTCAACTTATGATACAATTGATTCCAAAATGGAATCAATTAATTATTCCTATTATATGAAAGGGCTAAGTGTTAATAATGAATTTTGAACAGTTAACTTATTTTATTGCTATCGTAGAAAATGATACTTATTTCAATGCAGCTGAATATCTGCATATGTCACAATCCAATCTATCCAAGCAAATTATTAAATTAGAAAATGAATTAGCTATAGATCTTTTCGACCGTTCATACCGTAGCGCTGTTCTTACTGATGCTGGAAGGCTTTTTTATAATGATGCTCTCCAATTAATAGATCAATATCATAAAGTTTTACAACATATTGATGATTACAAAAAATCTAATGAACAGAACTTACATATAGGTACATTACCAATTCAAACACAATATAATTTAACTTCTATTTTTAATAGATTTAAAAACCAAAATCCTAATATTCATATTTCAATAGATGAAGTAGAAGAATATGATTTAATTATAGGACTAAATCAAGACAAGTATGATATTATTATTGCTAGAGAAAATATGATAAATTCTAAACAATATGACACCTATCCTATTGCAGAAGATGAGCTGGTAGTTGTTCTTCCTTCTTCTCATAAACTAGCAGCACATAGCACTTTAGATTTTAATCTTCTTTCTGGTGAAAATTTCATTCTTATGAACCCATATACTTCTATATATAAGTTATGTATGCAACAGATAAAAAAATATAATATTGATGCTAATATAGTGGGTACAGCAAGAACAGAATCTATAATTGGTGCTGTAAGTTTTAACGAAGGTATAAGTTTATTACCTAAAAGTAATTTTGAGATATTTAATCATAAAAATGTTGTTAATATTCCATTTACTAACCCTATAAGACTTTCTGTGGTTATAGCAAAAAAAAACACTCGAGTAACTACTCCAGCATTAAAAAAATTAATTGAATTTATATAAAAATAAGCAGTAAATAACCGGCCAATTAAGTATGCTATTTACTGCTTAATTTTATTGAAAATAATTTTATAGATTACGATATGTAATTATTTCAAAATTATTTTCATCAAGCCATTTTTTTATATCTCCTCTACATAACAGGTCTACTTCTTTCATTCTTCCTTCTAATAATGATGAAGTATTGCATACATATGAATCTAAATAACCTGGATGACATACATATGTTGAATAGCTATCTTTATCTAACTTCAGTAATTCATCTTTTAAACTTTTTTCAGCGTCATAATCTTTTTTAATACTATTCAATTCACACATATTAACATACTTCCCATTAATTATAGCTTTTGACTGCATGGGAACATATTTCAAATTATGTTCTAAAGCAAATTTCTCCAATGCCTTAAAAAAATTATCGCTTTTTATTGCATGTGCCTCAAAATAATCCGGATCTTTTCCTAATAGTTCTTTAAATCTTAAATACTGGGCTTCAATTTCTTTATAAACCTCATCATATTTAACAAAATCATCTTGTGCAGTTCTATATACTTTACTTGATTTAAAAAAACCATTTTCATCTACCAAACTCGGTATCTTGTGTGCTTCTAAAACCGGTCTTCCTACTGATATATTTGTATGCAGTCCTATACAACAGTCATACTCTTTAATTATATTCAAGCCATGCTCAGTACTGTCCATATTAACCATTAAACCTAAAGTTCTTATAATTCCATCTTTAACAGTCTTATATATACCATAATTTATAGCTTCACTATATCCTAAATCATCTGCACGTATAATAATATATTTTTTCATGTTTTTCTCCTTATAGTAACTCATAGTTTTTTACTTATTCTGCTTTTGTAACTATATAACTTGCCACAGTTGAAATTACAACTGTAACAACTACACATATACACCATATTGCTAAATTAAAATCAATTCCTTGTGGTCCTATAAATTGAGGGGCATTAAATAGCGCTGAACCTCCAAAACCAAAAGTTCTTCCTCCCATTACTGCCATAATTAATCCTCCAACTGCACTTCCAATACATGCACATGCAAAATTCTTTATATTATTTATCCCTATGGCATAAATTGCTGGTTCTGTAACACCACACATAGCAACTGCAAAATGACCAATACTTTCTGATTTAATTCTCTTATTTTTCTTTTTCAAAGCATATCCTAAGGCCATACCTGCAATACCAAATAAAGAAATACCTACGCAAGCATCAATATAACTAAATCCATTTGTTAATATTTCTTGGAGTATCATAGGAATTATAGCTTGATGTATTCCAAATATGACCAATATTTGCCATAGTCCTCCAAGTAATACACCTGCTATTGGTGGACATGTTGTGAAAATCCAACTTATCATTGCTAATACACATGTTGAAATACTATTAACTATCGGCCCTATTACCAAATAAGTAATTGGAACTGAAACTAAAATTGTTAGAGTTGGAACAAAAACAGATCTTATTATTACTGGTATATGCCTGTTTAAAAAATTATATAAATACGAAGTTAAATATAGAGATACAATAATAGGAAATATAGTATTTGAATAGGTTGTCTTAGAAATAGCAATACCCATAAATGATAATGTTTCTGCTGATACTAATGTGGGATATACAAGGCTGGCACCAATTATTGCTCCAATAGTCTGATTCATATTGAATACTTTAGCTGCATGAAACCCTATTAAAATTGGGAAAAAATAAAATAGTGCATCTGCTGAACCATATAATATTACATATGTGGAACTATCCTTACTTAATAATCCAAATCCAACTAATGCTGCAACAATCCCTTTAAGCATTCCTCCCCCTATTAATCCTGGAAGTGCAGGTACTATACAACTTGATATGGTTTTTAATATACGTGTGCCTATATTTCCTTTGTTTTCTGTTTGTTTTGATTCATTTATATTTTCACAACTATTTAATTTTAATTCTTGAATTAGTATCTTAAACACATCACCAACATGAGTTCCTATTATAACCTGATATTGTCCATTACTATGAACTACTCCCATAACCCCATCAAGTTTTTTTATTTTTTCATCATCTGCTATACTTTCATCTTTTAATGTAAATCTTAATCTTGTTATACAATGTATAACATTTACCACATTATCTCTCCCACCTATATTTTCAATTATTTTATTTACTAAGGGTTTATAATCCATAACTTTTCTCCTTAAATTATTAATTTATTTAATTATAGCTATAACAAAATCTGCAATATATATCGTTTACACATCTATTATATATCTCTTGGCCAGATTGTAGGTATATCAAAAGGTAACTTAATTACTAACAAAATTCCACTTTTTAAGAAATCTACTAACTGTATTATTACAATAAAATCTTTTCTAATTCAATTACTATATTGTTTATTTGACTATATATAAAACAAATTTTATAATCAATACATACCGTTTACATATTTATATATAAATTAATACTAGATGTTGAAAGCTAACGATTAAAGTTCAACTAACCAAATATAAAATTTCTAGTTTCACCTTTTCTACAATATTTCTTGTATTATTATACAGTTTTATTATTAGAACTTACTTGCATAAATATATTACTATCAAAATTCTACTTTTTAAGGAGATTACTACATAAATGAACAGAACTGATTTTAAAAAATTAATTTTCCCATTATCAGAATCAGAAAAAGAATATAGAAATAATCCTAAAAAGAGTAATCCATTTTATTCAAATTTAGAAAGAAATGGAATGAAGGATTCAAATGGTTCTTTCAAATTTTTAACATATAATAAGATGAATGTTCTTGGTATATACAATACTAAAAATATATCTAATAAAAAATCAATTTCATCTATATGCTTGAATGGTTATATTACTCTAAAAAAACAGACTCGTTATTTTAATGTACCTCTTCATCAACATGAATTTATAGGTATAAATTACGTTTATTCTGGAAATACAACTGTTTATACAGAAAATGATAGAATTCCTTTAGATGAAGGAAGCATATGCCTAATGGATTCAGATTTTATCCATACATTGGGACAAGCTAAAGAAAATGATATAATATTAAACATTCAAATAGATCCTGAATATTTAAGCAACTTCTTATTACCACATTTAAGTAATAGCGGAATTGTTGCTAAGTTTTTAATAGATTCTTTTAAAGCTAAAAAAAGCCGTAATCATATTTTAGTTTTCAACTGCCATGATAATGAACGATTAAAAAATGCTATTGAAGATATGTTTTGTGAAAGCTTTGAACCTGATATATGTAGCGATGAATTGATAGAAAATTATCTTAATATAGTATTCATTGAAATGATTCGTAATTATAAAGAGCATCATATTTCTCATAAAAATTCAGAAAATTATATAAGTGAAATATTGCGTTATATAAATAAAAATTCACTTGATTGCACTTTAGAAGATATTGCAAATCATTTTAATTTTAACTCTAAGTACATAAGCAGAATAATAAAATCTTCAACAGGTAAAACATTTAAAGAATTACAATTAGAAATTCGTATGCAGAAAGCTCTTTTATTAATCCAAAATAGTAATATTTCTATAAATGTTATTGCTGAAGAATGTGGTTTTAAAAATCAAAATTTCTTTTATAAAAAATTTAAAAACATATATAATGTAACACCTGGATTTTACAGAAAAAATCTAAAATCTCATGATTAAAAGCAATTATTGATAATTTCTATCTTATTTATTAATAACATAGAAAAAGAGCTATCGCATTAGCTCGTTTAAAAATCTATTAGCGATAGCTCCATTATTGATTTATTAATTCTTTATAATATCTATTATCTCATCAATCTTCTTTGCACCAAAGTAAATTTTTTCATCATTAACAATAATAGCTGGAACACTCATGACTTTAAACTTATCCTTTATTTCTTTGAAGTTTGAAATATCAATCATTTCAGCTTCTATATTTTTATTTTCTATAGCAATTCTTTGAGAGGATACAACAACATCTGGACATAGATGACACGACAATGATACACAGACTTTTATGTTTACCCCTTTCTCTATTTCCTTGATTTTACTCAAACTTTCTTCTGAAATCTGCTGCCCAGGTCCTGAAAGATTATAAATAGCTAATATAAATGAATTCAGTTCATGTCCCCCTGGTACACCATGGAATTTGACTCCACTATAATTATTATTATGATCTAATAATGCTGCCACTGGGTATTTATCTGCATTTATTTTATTTTCAAGTTTTATATTTTCTCCTTTGGCATATATTTCTGCATTTACCTTATTTCCTAATTCCGAAATATCCATTATTAAATCTCTAAGCTCTATTGACTTAGGATTACTTTCATCAACTATTGATACTATTGTAACTTCTTTTTCTAATCTTTCAAGAACTCCTTTTAATTGTGTTCTTAATCCATCAGTTAAAAGACTACTTTTTCTTGATACCATTCCTAAGTCACTATTTGAATTATTATTTTCTATTGGCTTTTTTGATACATACTCATCCTTTATTCCAAGTCTTTCTTTAAGCTCAATCACATATCTTTCTGCCATTGTTGCAGCTATTGCTCCATCTGAAACTGCAGTAACTATTTGTCTTAGCTGCTTTGGTCTTAAATCTCCAGCAACATAGACTCCTTTAATCTTTGTCTCCATATTTTCATTTGTTATCATGTATCCATATTTATCAGTTTCCAAAATATCTCTAAATAAATCACTTTGAGGTGCATACCCTACAAATACGAATATACCAAATGATCCATCTTCTTTTTTAGCATGATACTCAAATGTTTCTCCTGTTTTATTATTTATAAATTTAGCATAGTTTAATGTTTCATTTCCACTAGCTTCTAATATCTCCGTATTGAACATAACCTCTATCTTTGGATTAGCTAAAGTTTTATCACTTATTGATTTTGCACATGTAAACTCTGGTTCTCTAGCTATTACAGTAACCTTAGATGCAAATTTAGTAAGGAACATTGCTTCTTCTGCTGCTGCAAATCCCGCTCCTATTACAAAGACTTCAAGTCCCTCAAATAATTGCCCATCACAAGTTGAGCAATAAGCTACCCCTCTTCCTGTAAATTCTTCTTCACCTTTAAATCCTAACTTTCTTGGAGATGCACCAGTTGCTATTATAACTGATCTTCCTTTAATTTCTCCTCTATCAGTTTTAATTATCTTTACATCACCATCTAAGTTTACCTTCTGTACCTCAGAACTCATGAAATCTACACCAAAATCTTCAGCCTGAATTCTCATTTCTTCCATAAGCTTTGGACCATTACTGTTTCTAGCACCTGGGTAATTTGAAATATCATAAGTCTTATTTACCTGCCCTCCAAATTCAGCTTTTTCTATTATTAATGTATTTAATTTAGCTCTTCCTGCATAAATACCACTAGATAACCCAGCTGGACCTGCACCTATAACTATTAAATCATATATCTTTTCCATATTAACTCCTCCTTGCTTTATATTTCTCTATATTAAACAGACATTTTATAACTATAATTTTTAAAGCATTATGAAAATTTTATATACAGTAATACTTTCATAATATTTTAAATTAATGGTGAATCAATAAAGCTACTGATTCACCATTATATTTAACCTATAGTATTATAGTTTACCAACTAAATCTAAGCTTGGTACTAATGTTTCTTCACCTGGTTGCCATTTTGCTGGACAAACTTGATCTCCATGTTCTGCAACAAATTGAGCTGCTTGAACTTTTCTTAATAATTCATCGGCACTTCTTCCAATTCCTAAATCATGAATTTCATAAGCTTTTATTTCACCTTCTGGATTAATTACAAATGAACCTCTTAACGCTAATCCTTCTTCTTCAATCATTACTTCAAAATCTCTAGCAAGTCTTCCTGTTGGATCTGCTAACATTGGATATTGTATTTTAGCTATTGTATCAGAAGCATCTGCCCATGCTTTATGAACAAAGTGAGTATCTGTAGAAACTGAGTATACTTCACATCCTGCTTCTTTGAATTTTTCATAATTATCTGCTAAATCTCCTAATTCTGTTGGGCATACAAATGTAAAATCTGCTGGATAGAATACAAACACTGACCAGTGACCCTTTATAGATTCTAATGTTACTTCCTTAAATTCTCCATTTTGATATGCTTGAACTGTAAAATCTGAAACTTTTTTATTTATTAATGACATTTTCATTACCTCCTGAGTTTTATTATTAATTGATATTGTTTATCAACTCTCTTATAACTAATAATAATTATTATTTAATAATTTGTCAAGATATTTTAAATATTTTTTTATTAAGCTAATTTAAAATAAACAACAAAGAACAAGCTAAGTTTAATACTTAACTTGTTCTTTGTTGTTAGCCTATAATAAAATCTTAAATCTAATATATATATCTTTTATCTTTTACTTTGAATCCTTTAAATAGTATTAATTAATAAGCAGCCTTAAAAATATTTATAATATCTTTTGTATTTCCTTTTCTTGGATTGCTAAAGGCATTTCCATCTAAAAGAGCTAGTTCTGCCATATGCTCAAAATCTTCTTGTTTCACTCCCATCTCCTTTAGACTTTTCGGAATTCCAACATCCTCTGAAAGCCTGAACATTGCATTTATGGCTTTCTCTGCTGCTTCCATTACAGAAAGTCCAGATATATTTTCTCCCATAAATTCTGCTATATCTGCAAACTTCTTAGGATTTGATATCATATTATAACGTTCAACATGTGGTAATAGCATTGCATTAGCAACACCATGTGCCATATCATACAGTCCCCCTAATTGATGAGCCATTGCATGTACATATCCTAAATTAGCATTATTAAATGCCATTCCTGCTAGTAATGATGCATAAGCCATATTTTCTCTTGCTTCAAGATTTTCTCCTAAAGCTACAGCTTGTCTTAAATTTTGTGAAATTAATTTAATAGCTTGTATTGCTGAAGCATCTGTTACTGGATTTGCATCTTTTGATACATATGCTTCTATTGCATGTGTTAAAGCATCCATTCCTGTAGCTGCTGTTAATCCTGCAGGTTTTTTAACCATAAGCATTGGATCATTTATAGATACTAAAGGCAAATTTCTCCAGCTAACTATAACAAATTTTATTTTCTTTTTTGTATTAGTCAATACACAATGACGAGTTAATTCACTAGCAGTTCCTGCAGTAGTATTTACAGCTACTATTGGTGGCAATGGATTGACAAGTGTTTCTATTCCTGCATAATCATAAAGATCTCCTTCATGTGTTGCAGCAATTCCTATTCCCTTACCACAATCATGAGAACTTCCTCCACCTACAGTTACTATCATGTCACAATTTTCTTCTTTAAATATTTTTAATCCTTCTATAACATTAACATCTTTTGGATTTGGTTCAACTCCGTCATAATATACAACATCTAATCCAGCTTCTTTTAAATATTTAACTGTTAATTCAACAGCTCCACCTTCCATATCTTTTAGAAACTTATCTGTAACTATCAATGCTTTTTTTCCACCTAATATTTTGCATCTTTCACCTACTACGGATACTGAATTTGCTCCCATAAAATTTACACTTGGTACTAAATAATCATACATTCTCATATGCAATCTTCTCCTTTTAATTTAAAATTGTTTTTAAAATATCTGATGTAAAGCTACTATTACTCAGCTCCAATTGTGCAAGGTATTCCCATGATTTCAACTAAAGCTTTTAATCTTTCCATTTTGTCTTTACTAGGTGATTTTAGTTCTTTCAAAGAATACTCTCTTCCAATTGCTTGATACTTATTTTCTCCATAATTATGGTATGGAAGAAGATCTATTCTTTTAAGATTTGTTAATGATTTTGAAAATTGAGCTATTGCTCCTATACTCTGTAAATCTGCATTAAATCCTTCTATTACAGGAATTCTGATTATTATTTCTTTAGCTAATTCATCACTTAATTTAATGTTTTGTAATATTATTTCATTACTCACTCCTGTAAATTTCTTATGGATTTCATCATTCATACTTTTTATATCAATCATAGCCAGATCTATATATGGAATTACTTTTTTTACAGATTCACTATTAACATACATTGCTGTTTCAATGGCAGTGTGCCATCCATATGATTTACATTCTTTTAAAAGCTCCACTGCAAAATCTGGTTGAAGTAATACTTCCCCTCCAGATAGTGTAATTCCACCGTTTGATCTTCTATATTGAACACTATCTTTTTTTAATTCCTTAATAACGTCTTCAACACTGTAGTTCCTTCCTTCAGTAACAAGTGCCCCGCTTAAGCAATTATCAACACATTTTGTACACTCTGTACATTTGCTTTTATCTATCCTATATTCTGAATTCATATGAATAGCTGCACTTTTACATTCAGATTTACATCTTCCACATTTTGTACATAAATTTTTATTAAACATTACTTGAGGTTTAATCTCTTGGGATTCTGGATTACTGCACCATAAGCACGACATTGAACATCCCTTAAAAAATACTATAGTTCTTATTCCAGGCCCATCATGTAACGAAAATTTTTGTATGTTAAATAAAACGCCTTTTATCTCCTTACTCATTACTTTTATCCCCTTTAAAAGCTGTCTTTACATAACATGTTCAGTTCTTGCAATAATATCATTTTGAATAGATTTATCTAAAGAAATGAACTGTGCACTATATCCTGCAACTCTAACAATTAAATCTTGATATTTTTCAGGATTTTTTTGTGCTGCAAGTAATATTTTTTTATCTATTACATTAAATTGAACATGAAATCCCTTTTGATCAAAATAACTTCTTATTAATGATGATAAATTCATTAATCCATTATCACCTTTTAATGCTGACGGATGGAATTTTTGATTAAATAAAGTTCCATTTGAAGCTATAAAATGATCTAATTTACTAACTGAATTACAAGCTGCAGTAGGTCCAGATACATCACAGCCTCTTGATGGAGAAACCCCATCAGCTAATGGTTGTCCAGATTTTCTTCCATCTGGAGTAGCACCTGTTAAGCTTCCAAAATATACATTAATTGAAGATGGATATAATCCTGGTTGAAAATTTCCTCCTCTTGGATTTGTATATTTATTAACTTCTCTACAGTATACTAATGCACCCTCTCTAGCTAAATTATCAACTTCATCAATATCATTTCCAAACTTAGGAGCATTTTTTAGTAAGGCTTGTATTTCTTCTGAATTTTTAAAATCATTATTTAATGTTTTCTTTAATTCTGAAGGAGTAATCTTATTTTCATCAAACACAATTTTTTTAACTGCAACTAATGAATCTCCAATATTAGCTACTCCAACACCTTGTGGTCCACTGAAGTTATATTCTGCACCACCATCTTGAAGGCTCTTTCCTTTTCCGATACAATTATCAACCATTGATGACAAGAAAGGTAATGGAGCTCTTTCTGCATGTGCAATATCTATGCAATTATCAGCACAGCACATATGTTTTACAAAATACTCCATTTGGGCTTTATAAGCTTTCATGAATTCATCAAAGGATTTCATTTCTTCAAAATTTTGAGTTTTAGGTCCAATCTGTTTATTTTTATCAAATCCAGAATTTATAGTTAACTCTACTATTCTTGCAAGATTAAAGAATGCTGAATCATGCCATCCTTCTGTTTTTCCTGGCTTTTGTGGTTCAACACATCCAATTATTCCGTAGTCTCTTGCATCTTCTAATGTAAGACCTCTAGAAACTAATGCTGGAATAATAACTTCATCATTATAATAAGCAGGAAGTCCTAACCCTTCTCTAGTTAATTCTGCTGCTCTAAGCAAAAATTCATCTGGAGTCTTATTCCATATTCTTACTGACAAAGATGGCTGAGGCAACTTTACATGGACAGCTGCTTCTAATGCCATATATGATACTTTATTAGTTGCATCTTTTCCTTCTGAATTTTGACCCCCAACAATTAAGTTTTGATACATTGGGTAACCACCAAAATGTTTAGTTGAAATCTCATCTCTTACTTTATTAATATCATTTAATTTAATCCAGATACAATCTATTAATTCTTGAGCAAACTTATCTGTTATATTTTTATCATTTTCATAATATGGATACATGTATTGATCAAATCTAGCTGGAGAAATAGAATGTCCATTAGATTCTATATTTATTATTGCATGAATAAACCAAAATAATTGACATGCTTCATAGAAAGATTTAGCTCCCTCTCCTGAAACTTTTGAACAAATTTTTGCTATTTCGTTTAATTCAGCTTTTCTTTTTGCATCACTTGTATTATCTGCAATCTCTTTAGCCTTTTTAGCATATCTATTTACGTATGTTATTGCAGCTTCGCATGAGATAATAACACTATTTAGGAATTTTTCTTTCTTGATAAAATCAGGATCTATACTTCTGCTTTTTTCTAATTGTTCCTTAGCCTCATTTATAATCCCATTAAATCCAACCCTTAATACTTTTCCATAATCTACAGATACATGTCCTACGCCATTATAATAGTAGTTTCCTACAGTAAATACATCACAATTTACTGCCTCTCTTGTTTCCTCTGTCATATATGAAGTTGCTAACTCACTTGTTGTTTTTCCATTCCAATACTCAAAGACATCTTTTAATTTTTCTTTACTTTCTTCTGAAATTTGGAATGCATCTCCAGTTCTCTTATTTAATCTATCCAATTCATCTTGTAACCACTTATTAGAAAACTCAGGAAATACTTGTGAAGACCTTGGTTCTTTAGTTAAACTTCCCACTATAAGTTCTTGATCTCTAATTGTTATAGGGATATTTTCAAGTATGTGTTTCAATGCCAATGCTCTTCTTAAAATTGCTGGCTGGCCTTCTGTTTGTTTAAATGATTCTGTTATTAATATTGCCCTTTCTGACTCAACACATGGTTTAGCATTTAATATTTGAGCCTTTAAAATATTTATTCTTTCTGTTTGGGTACTAAATCCTTTACTTATCATTTTTACTCCTCCAATCACATTCTTACTTGGTTTATCTAATCTTATCATTTTATTGATAATATTTTAACAAACTTTATTGCTTAATATTGGTACTCTTTTGCTATGTTTTTCTCGTTTTTTATGTAACAGTATTTTCTTGGCTAATAATAACGTTTTTGTTTGTTTTATCTGAATTTAAAACTAATACAATTGTTTATCATTGCATCCTTTCAAATGTCCACTGTAATATTCTTTGAACTTTTTATTAGTAGTTATTTTAAAATAAAAAGTCATCTAATAATGACTTTTATCATTATTAGATAACTTTTATTCTGGCTTATTTAGATTTTTATTTCTGTAGGCTGATGGTGTCACTCCTACTACTTTCTTAAAAACTTTTGAAAAATATCCAGATTCATCATATCCCAAACTCATAGATATATTTATTATGGACATATCTGTATTTTCTAATAGTTGTTTAGCTTTTTCTATTTTATATAAATTTATATAATCAATAAATTTCATTCCTGTATTTTTTTTAAATAATTTACTAAGATAAAAAACACTTAAATTACAAGCTTTAGAGACACTTTCTAATGTTATTTTTTCACTATAATTTTCACTTATATAAATTAAAACAGGATTTAATAGAATATTTACCTCTCTATTACCAATTAATTTTTCCCTAATTATATAATCTGTATTATCTTTACTCATAAAGTCTAAAAATTCATTCATGACAATGTTTATTTTACATATGTTATTAGTCTTGTTTAACTTATCACTATATATATTGAGATTTGCATGTGCCTTATTTTTATTAATTTTAATAAAGATATTAATCATTTTATTTAGTAGGTTTGTACATTTATTTTTGTAGCTATTAATGTCATCATTGCTTAATAATTCATATCCATACAACAAATTATTAAGTAAATCTTTAATATCTTTTTCTTCATAAAAAATTATTTTGGATAAGAGCAATAATTCCATTTCTTTTAATTTATTTTCGTTTGTTGCTAAATTTATTATATGTTTGTTTAATACCTTAAATAACTTTTCTAAACTTACTGGTTTTAATATATAATCATCAATATTTGATATATCCAATTCATTGTTAAAATTATAATATTCAATAAGCAATATTATAATTTTATCTTTATTATTACTCTTTATTATTTTTGCAAGTTCAGTTCCATTAATGCCTGGCATTTCATTATCTATGATTATTACATCTGCCTTAAAATCTTTATGGGTTGCAATTGCTTCTTTTGCACTTTGTAACTCACCTACAATATTTACTTTAATACCTAGTTTATTAATTAATTTTTTAAGTGCTTCTAACTCTATTCTCTCATCATCTACTAAAATAACATCACACATAAATACTTCCTACCTTTCATCAATTGGTAAGCTTATTGTAATTTTTGTTGATTTATTTAACTCACTTACTATATCTACAGAATAATCATACTTATAAAAATTTTTTATTCGTTGTTTTGCAGCTAATATGCCACTTAACGAATGATTCATGCTATTTTCTTCAGAATTTATAAAGTTTAATTTCTCCTTTGATATGCCTATTCCGCTATCGATAACTGAAATAATTATAAATTCATTTTCTCTATCTATAATTATATTTACGCATCCTCCCTCTTCTTTCTTCATAACACCATGAACTATAGCATTATCAACAAAAGGAAAAATACTCATAAACGGAATCTTAAAATTTTGTTCAATACCTAAACTTACACTGAAGTTCAATTTCTCATTAAACCTAATCTTTTGCAAATTTAAATAATCTAAACAATAGTCTAATTCTTCTTTTAATGTAACTATTTTATTGGATTTATAAAATGTATCTCTTATAAACTCTGTTAATTTATAAGTTAGATTACTTGTTTTTTCCGCTTCTTCTATTAATGCAAGTGAATACACATTGTTCATTATATCAAATATAAATTTAGGACTTATTTGAGCATATAAAGATTTTAATTTTAATTTTTCGAAATTATTTTGTAACTTAAATTGCTCACCTTCTAATTTAACAGCTGCGTCATTACTTTGTTTTAACTTATTTATAGTTATTTTATACATACCTTCTTCTACTAAATATTTTGATAGGTGTAAAATCATTTGAGCTATATTTTTAATTTTTTCTAGTGACATTATTGGAAGTTTATTATATGCACATATAAGTTCTTCATTATCATCCAAATTACAATTAGTATTTTTAAAGCTTTCTAAATATTTCTGTTCATCATCAGTTATAAGTATTTGTCCTCCCATTATATCCCCCATATACTGCCCTTGAACTATAATAGGTACTGCAAAATCTACTAACCCTTTATGACATATATAGATGTATGGCTTTCCAGTTCTTGTAGATTCAATTCCACCTCTTGAATCACATCTTTCACATAATTCTGATTGTTTTTTATCTCGTCGAATAATACTACAAAATTCTGTACAACAACTATGCTTTGTAACAGGTTTCCCTGTATAATCAGTAGTTATAATAGAAATCCCTGTAGCTTTTGCAATATCATCTTGAATACTTTGGAACTCTTCAATGCTTATTATATCCTTAAGATTAATAATGTTGTTCATTCTTCATCACCACAATCATCCTTTTTTTTATTATGTAATTTAAAAGAAAATTTTAGACTTACTTATAAAATATGAATGCCTGTACATATCTATTAAATATCTACAGGCATTTATTGCTTTCTCACTAGGTTTTTTCGAGAAAATAATTTATTGCCTCTGAAATTTCTGTAAACATTATTCTCAACACTTTTATTCCTACACCAAAAGCTTCTTTTAAATTTATATTTTATTTAGTTTCATTCCCTCTAGCGATTTTTTAGCTTCTTCTATACTTTTATTCATACTACACTCAACCGCTGCTATTACTACGCCCTCAACTAAAGGAGCATCTATAATTTCTATTTTCCCTTTCATTGAATCATCTAAGAATTCTATAGCTAATTCTGTATTCATAAAAGCACTTCCTAAATCAAAAAATATCATAACTCCATCTTCGCTATAAACTTTTTCTATTGCCTCAGTAATTTTATTAATAGCAGTCCCTATTCTATTATCACTGGTTCCACCTGCTGCCTCAATCTTAACCTCTGGTGCCATTTGACCTGCAATTTCTTTAACACCTCTCGCAACCAAATCACTATGTGATACTATTACAATTCCAACCATTTACTTTCACCTCAACTAATGAATTCTTCTGCTATTGTATTTAGTATTAAATACATAGAAGTTGCACCTGCATCTTGATGTCCTAAACTTCTTTCATCTAAATAACTTGCTCTTCCTTTTGTGGCAATTATATTTTTAGTATTTTCCATTCCTTCTTTTGCTGCATCTCTAATTGCTATTAATATATCTTTTGAAGACTTATTTTCACCTAAAGCTTTTCTGCCTGCTTCTAATGCTGGTGAAAGTGCATCAATCATGGTTTTTTCACCTTCCATAGCTTTTCCTATCATCTTGATTCCATCTAAAGATGCTTGTAATATTTCTATAAAATCATTTATATTTATACAATTTTTCTTAGCAACGGCCTTTGATCCGTTTAATAAAGCTGTCCCATATAGCGGTCCAGAAGCACCACCAACATTAGTAACTAATGCCATACCACAGGCTTTTAATATTTTTCCTAAATCGTCTTCTTCTAAGTCATTTATTTTTTTCACCACGGCCTTAAATCCTTTACTCATATTAAGTCCATGATCCCCGTCTCCAATAGCTGCATCTAATTCACTTAAGTATAATTTATTTTCTTCTATAACAATATTTATTTTATTAAAAATATTCTTTAATTCTTCTCCATTAACCATATCTATCCTCCTACTTATATAAGTCTAAAATACTTTGAATCCTGGAGTATTAGATTTTGAATCAAGTAGTTCTTTTAATTCATCATCAAGCTTCAATATAGAAATAGAACATCCTGCCATTTCTAAAGCTGTCATAAATTCTCCAATAAAAGTTTTATGAATATTTATTCCTTTATCTTTCAACATTTTGTTAATTTTTTTATTTACAATATATAACTCCATATTTGGTGTTGAGCCTAAACCGTTTACTAAAACTGCAACATCATCACCATTTTTTATTGTCATATCATCTAATATTTTATTTACCAAATGTTCTGTTATTTCATCTGCTGTAGAAATTTTTTCTCTATGAGTACCTGGCTCTCCATGTATTCCCATTCCAATCTCTATTTCATCTTCACCTAAACAAAAATTAGCTTTGCCTGCTGCTGGTACTATACAAGATGATAAAGACATTCCCATACTTCTAACATTTTCAATAGTCTTTTCCGCAACTCTCTTTACTTCTTCTAAATTGCTACCACTTTCCGCTTTAGCTCCAGCTATTTTATGAACAAAAACTGTACCTGCAATTCCTCTTCTTCCTGCTGTATATAAACTATTTTCTACAGCAACATCATCATTTACAATTACTTCTTCAACTTTTATGCCTTCATCTTCAGCCATTCCCTTTGCCATTTCAAAGTTCATAACATCACCAGTATAATTTTTTATTACAACTAAAACCCCTTGTCCGTTATCAGTAGCTTTAATTGCTTCATATACTTGGTCTGGAGTTGGAGATGTAAATACTTCACCACATACTGCCCCATCTAACATCCCATATCCTACATATCCAGCATGTGCAGGTTCATGTCCACTACCTCCACCACTTATTACTGATACTTTATCTTTTTTGCTATTAGCTCTCACTATTACATTTGCATTATCTAATTTTTTTAAATATTCAGGGTAAGCAGCTGTAAGACCAGCTAACATATCTTCTAAAACACCTTCTGGATTATTTATTAATTTTTTCATTATTTGCACCCTCCCTTTTTTAGCTTATACTCTCTGCCTATCTTATCAGCTGCAATAATTGATGCAGCTACATCTTCAGCGCTTATTGGGAAAGGCATAGAATGAATCGATTCTTCCTTAATACATGCTTTTTTAGCTACTTCCATAAGTTCATTTTCATTAATACTCTCCACTCCAATATCTGCTAAGCAAACAGGTAACCCAACATCTAAACAGAAGTCTAATACTTGATTTAATTCTTCTTTTGGTGAATTTTCTAATACTAATTGTGCTATTGTTCCAAATGCAACTTTTTCACCATGGAAGTATTTATGAGTTCCTTCTAATATAGTCAATCCATCATGAATTGCATGTGCTCCAGCTAGTCCACCACTTTCAAATCCAATACCTGATAAAAGAATATTTGCTTCTATAATGTTTTCTAATGCTGGTGTAACTATATTGCAGTCTGAAGCTACTTTTGCCTTTGCTCCATCATTTATAAGAGTTTCATAGCATAATTTTGCAAGAGCTAATGCTGTATTAGTTCCTTTAGCTTCATTGCAAACACCTTCTCTAAATCCACAAGGTAATCCTGCATTTACATTAGAATATGAATTTGAAGTTGCTCTTGCTTCAAAGTATGTTGATAGTGCATCTCCCATTCCTGAAACCAAGAAACGAGTTGGTGCATTTGCAATTACTGTAGTGTCAATTAAAACTACACTTGGACTTTGTTTGAAATAAGCATAATCATCAAATGCGCCTTCATTTGTATAAAGTACAGCTGAATGGCTTGTTGGTGCATCTGTAGCCGCTATCGTTGGAACTATAATTAAAGCTTCTCCTTCAGCAACACATTTAGCAGTATCAATAGCCTTACCTCCACCAAGACCAATTATGCATGAACATTTGTTTTCACTAGCAATTTTTTGTAATCTACATACCTCTTCTCTAGAACATTCACCCTTAAATCCACTTTCTACAAGACTAACTTTAAACTTTTCACAAGTTTTATTTAATTTGTCCTTTACACGTGTAACATCATCTTTGTGTGCTATTAATAAAGCTGATTCTCCAAAACTTCTAACAAAATATCCCAAGTTTAAAATTTCATCTTCGCCTTGTACATATTTAGTTGGGCAAATAAATGCTTTTCTCATATCAATATCTCCTTTATATCCAAATATTTTTGACTTGTCTATATTATAATATCGTTTACAAGAAAACTCATTGTATTAAAATGACGAAAATTTATAATTTAAAACCGTAATTTTTTGTTATAAAATTTGTAAATTGTATTTTATTATGTAATCAATAATACTTGCCTTGTAGCTTTAGTATATAATTGTATTAAATAGAAATCTTATTTTTATAATATCTTCATTGTATAACATCGTTTACAAGCCGTGTCAAAAGGAAGATATCATACATTTTCAATTAGCTTTTAATACTATTTTCTCTTACAATACTTTCTATATAATGATGGAGTCACCCTTTCATACTTTTTAAATATTTTTATAAAATATCCTACTTCACTAAAACCAAGCTCATCACTAATTTCATTAATGGACATACTTGTTTCTTCTAATAAATTTTTTGACCATTCAATTTTTAATTTAGACACATAGTTTGAAAAGTTCTCACCCATTTCCTTAGTAAATAATCTGCTAAAATAGCTTGGACTAATATGACAAAGCTTAGCCATAGTCTCTATGTTAAATGTTTCACTCTTATGTTTATAAATGTACTCAATCGCTGGCTTTAAAGTATCAATTATTTTAATATCATTTTCATTATTTAATATTTTTTCATCTATGTAAGTATTTATTTTAGCATTGGACATTTCTTTTTTAACATGCTCTATATTTTTTAGTGTGTAATTACCTAATACATTTAAATCTATTTCTTGCTGATCATTGACAATCTTCAAATATATATCTGAAATCAAGTTTTTTTCCAAAGCTTCTTCTATTAAATAGTTACACAACGAAAATAACATATCTGCAATTTTCTTAATTTTCTCATAGGATAATACAGGTAATTCATAGTAATACTCTTTAAAATCATCTAAAGCTTTCCTTGCTGAAGAATCTTTAGATAATACTAATATTTTTTCCAATGAACTTTCAACTTTAACATCTAATAACTTTACCTGCCCTGCCATAATCGCTCCAATATATTTCCCATCAATCATTATTGGAATAGCTATATCTATTATATTGTAATGACATAAATATATATATGGTTCATTTAAACGCACTGCTTCAAGGCCTCCTCTTGAGTCACACTTTTGGCAATACTTTACAAGTTCTGGATTAGCTCTTATTTCCTTACAAAATCTATGACATCCGCTATGCTTGGTAACTGGATTCCCTTTATAGTCAACAATTATTATTGCTACATTTGTAACAGAGGCAATAGTTTCTTGTAAATCTTCCCATTTTTCCAGATCTATAAGCTTATCCAAATTAAAATTATTATTCATTAATTTATACCACTCCTTCACCATATACAGATATTCCTATTTTCTTTAATGATATCATAGTCTAAGCTGTATTAATATATAAGATAAAAACACCAATTGGTTTTATAGTGTATCAATCTAATAAAATATAATTTTTATATCTAGATCTCTTTTTAAATTTATAACTATTAGAATATTTTATATAATACCCATTGAATACTCATATATAACTTCAATATTGTTTAATTTATTATACATAAAAGCACTTTATAAGATAGTTTTTTCTCTATCTTATAAAGTGCTTTTTCTAAATATACATTATATTAATAGAAACTTTTAAGAAAATTAATACACGCCATTTCCAGATTTAATATTGTCACATAACTCTTCATCTAATGCCTTTTTTTCTTTTGAATTTTTATACATTCTATAAAAAGTTAAAACAGCACCAATCATACATATAGCACCAGCTACAATATAAACCCTCTTCATTCCATATATAAATACATCATTTCTTCCAGAAACAAAGTCTGTAACTCTATATCCTATTTTAGAACTCATCTGAGTATATAAAAGTGTTGTTGCTAAAGCTATACCCGTTGACATTCCAACATTTCTTACTAATGCATTAATACTTCCTGCAATACCAAGTTTATTTTTAGGTACTGTTGACATTATCAATGAGTTGTTAGGCGATTGAAATATTCCCATTCCGGCAGACATAACTGCTATAAAAATAACCATTACAATAACTTTAGAATTATCATTTAATGTTGACATTAAAAATAATCCAATACTTCCTACAATCAGTCCAAAAAATGTTAAAAGTTCTGAACCTATTTTATCTGATAGACTTCCACTTAATGGAGCAACAACCATTAAAATTAATGGATACGCCATAAGAATCATGCCTGCTTTCTGTGGTGAATATCCCATCAAATCCTGAAGGTAAAATGGAAGTATTATATTATGACAGAAAATTGCCACGAAACTTACAAATCCACAAAAAATACTTATAGAAAATAATTTATTTTTAAAAATATCAAGCTGAATAAGTGGTGAGCTTATTTTCTTTTCTAGTATAATAAATGAAATAAAACATATTGCTGCAATAGCAAATCCTAATAAAATCATAGGTGATGTAAATCCAAGATTTATTCCTTCATTAAGAGACATAAATAGTGGAATTATTGTAAAAATAAATAATAACGCACCTACAATATCGATTTTTTCACTACTTGTTCTATTAGATGTAGGAAGAAGTTTAAATGCATAAAATAACGCAATAATACCTATTGGAACATTAATTAAAAATATAAATTTCCAATGAAAAGATCCAACAATAAATCCACCAAGACCAGGACCAACAAGAGAACCTAGTGCAACAGCTGTACCAATAAGTCCAAGAGCTTTCCCTCTTTCATTGGCTGGAAATATCTCAGTAACTATCCCCTGATTATTAGCCATAGTTCCTGCCGCTCCTATAGCTTGCACTACTCTTGCTAATATTAATATATTAAATGAGCTTGTTATTCCACATAGAAATGATCCTAGAGTAAATAATGAAAGACCTATTTTAAAAACTGTAGTTTTACCAAACATATCTCCAAGACGTCCAAATATTAGAATAACAGCTGAAATAACGACTAAATAGCTTGTTACTACCCATTGTATTTTTGAAGTTGTAACTCCTAATGCTTCTGCCATTTTAGGCAGTGCTACATTAACAATGCTTCCGTCTAATGTAGACATAAAAGTCGCTGAAATAATTATTATAAATATAGTCCACTTTTTAATTTTATCATCCATTAAATATTATCCCCCTTCTTTAAATTTTTAGTTTTTTCAAAGATGTTTTTTAAGACTCTCATAGTTATATCTTTTTCATCTTCTGTAAGATCTTCAGTTATACAATGTATTGTCTTTTGAATTTCTATATGTATTAGTGGTAGTATCTCTTTAGCTTTAGATGTCAAATAAAGTTTATACGCCCTATTGTCTTTTTCATCCTGTACTTTATAAATAAATCCACTTTCAATAAGCTTATTTATAGTCCTTGCAGACATTGCTCTATCGTTTCCAATCTCTCTACTTATCTGTATCTGGCTTATACCTTCATTTTTTGCAAGTACTATCAAATATGGGTATGCACCGCTGCTTAAATTATATTTCTTTAATTTTCTATCTAAATGGCCCTGAGTATTCCTAAAAATTTTGTTATTAAACATTATAAATTTATCGATATCTATGTTTATCATCTCCAAATAATAATTGACTAGTCAACCTTATTATATTCTCATATAGTTGACTAGTCAATCTTTATCCTTAAATATTCTACTATTTTTTACAATTTAAAGATAATATTCTTTTTCTTATATATAATTTTTAAATATTAATTATTTTACTTTTTTATAACA
>OGST01000108.1_pt1 | contig 78758 bp, 75 predicted proteins | sample 1574021 | NCBI WGS metagenome assembly OGST01 (sample SAMN03295847, study PRJEB24534) | human gut metagenome | isolation source: fecal sample 7 from infant 6 | host: Homo sapiens | place: USA: Pittsburgh, PA | collected 2014-07 | reverse complement strand
ATTAACTTTAATAATATATTAAATAGTTAATATACTTATTTAAATAACCATTAAATTTATATCTTATGTAACTTTTGCTATAAGTGCTAAAATATTAACTTAATTCATGATAAATTCTTATAGTTTGATTGTAATTTGGTTGAATATTAAACTTTTATGATAAATTACATAGTTATAATAGTTATTTACAATATTATCATTTTAAAAGTTACTAATTACTTTTATTATTAACTTTTATTTAATAAAAAATCATTTAGTTTAAATCTAATTATTACTGTGAATTTTAAATAAAAAAAGAGTTACACTATTTATATTAGTAGTATTTAATTTAATATGGATTGGAGAGATTTTATGGATTTTATAAAAGTTGCAGCTGCATGTCCTATGACTCGTGTAGCCGACATAGACTATAATTTAGAAAATATACTTATTTGTTTAGATGAAGCATATAAAAATGGAGCTAAATCAATAGTTTTTCCTGAGTTAGCAATTACCTCATATACTTGTAGTGATTTATTTATGCAATATAGCTTATTAGAAAAAGCCAACTTAGCGATAGAAAAATTAATTAAAAAGAGTGCTGGTCTAGATATGCTAATTGCTATAGGTGCTCCTTTAAGCTTTAAAAATGTATTATTTAATTGTGCTTACATAATTTTTGATGGAAAACTTCTTGGAATAGTTCCAAAATCATATATTCCAAACTATAGTGAATTCTATGAAAAACGCTGGTTTAGTGAAGGGCTTGGAATAATAGATAAAAAAGTAGATTTTGCTTTTCAAAAGGATGTTCCATTTGGAACTAATTTAATTTTCACCTCAGGAAGATATAGTTTTGGATTTGAAATTTGTGAAGACCTTTGGGTTACAATTCCTCCAAGTTCGTATCTTTCACTTCTTGGTGCAAATATAATAGGAAATCTTTCAGCTTCTAATGAACTTGTAAGTAAAAAAGATTATAGGGAAGCTCTTATATCTAATCAAAGTGCTAGATGTATGTCTGCTTATATTTATTCTTCTGCTGGAGTTCATGAATCCACAACAGACCTTTTATTTAGTGGACATATGTTAATTGCAGAAAATGGTACTATGCTTAAAGAAAATGAAAGATTCCAAAGAAATAATGAAGTTATCTATTCTTGTATAGATGTATTTAGATTAAATAGTGAAAGACTTAAAAATATAAGTTATAGGGATGCTTCAAGAATAGTACCATTTGAAGCTGAAGTAATAAACTTCAATTATAAAAATACTGAAATAAATAATTTTGATAGATTTGTAGATAAGCATCCTTTTGTTCCTTCTAATGCTAAATTACGCGAAGAAAGATGTAAGGAAATATTTAGTATTCAAGCTGCTGCTTTAGCTAAAAGAATGGAGCATACTAACTTAAAGAAAGCTGTTATAGGCATTTCAGGCGGACTTGACTCTACTTTGGCTTTACTTGTAGTAGTTAAAACCTTTGAATTACTAGGTTTAGATAATAAAAATATTGTCACTATCACAATGCCTGGTTTTGGAACTACTGATAGAACTTATAATAATGCTTTAACATTATGTAAGGAATTAGGTTGCGATTTAAGAGAAATTAATATAGTAAAAGCTGCTCTTCAACACTTTGAAGATATTGGTCATGATAAAGACATTCATGATGTTACATATGAAAATGTTCAAGCTAGAGAAAGAACTCAAATTCTTATGGATTTAGCTAATAAAGAAGGTGGACTATTAATTGGAACAGGAGATCTTTCTGAATTAGCTCTTGGATGGTGTACTTATAATGGAGATCATATGAGTATGTACTCTGTTAATCCATCAATACCAAAAACTCTAGTTAGATACTTAGTTAGATATGTAGCAGAAAAAGAATCTTCTACTGAAGTTTCAGATACACTTTTAGATATATTAGATACTCCAGTTAGTCCTGAACTTTTACCTAAGAGTGATAAAGGTGAAATTACACAAAAAACTGAGGATATAGTTGGTCCTTATGAATTACATGACTTCTTCTTATATCACTTTATTAAAAATGGTTCTTCAAAAGAAAGGATTCAACTTCTTGCAGAACAAGCATTTAAAGATGATTATAGCAAAGAAGAAATTGCTAAATGGCTTGATAAATTTATTTATAGATTCTTTACACAACAATTTAAGAGAAGTGCTTTACCAGATGGACCTAAAGTTGGAAGTATATCATTGAGTCCACGTGGTGATTGGAGAATGCCTTCGGATGCATCTTTTAACTCATTTAAATAAAAGAAAGATATTGTATTTCAAGTAGTTAGTATCCTTCACTGGAAGTTTTTATAATTCTACTTATTCAAAATACCTAAATTACCATAACTCGCATTCGCTCAAACAATGGTAATTCTTAACGGTATTTTGAAACATAGAATTATAAAACTCCAACAGTTCATGATAATACTACTTTCCATACAATATCTTTCTTTTTATATAAAACTAGTTTCACTTCATTTGACTTTTTAATATTTACTTGTTTAAACTTTCTAAATTATCATAACTTGAATTTAATCAAGATCGATTCCTAAAACATCAAGGTTATTTCTATCCACATATACAGTTACACTTTTTAATTTATCACTTTTATCAACATTATATTTAATTGTATAATTTTTTTACTTTCAATTCTAGTATTTGACGCTATTCTTTCATTAGCAACTAATGCTTTTTTATCACCTTTAAATTCCTCTACAATATTTTTATCTTTATCACTAATTAAATCTTTTACTACACCATCTTCTATAATTAAGTCTTCTAATATTTCATAAGCCTTTTTTATCATTTCATTATAGCTAAATTCTTTTTCCTTGAAGTTCTTTTTTTCAATACTATTTTCTTCTGATATATATTTATTAGAAAAATTTATATTATTCTTACTACAACTAGCTACCTGAAATATTAATACAAATGATACTATAAACGAAAGCTTTCTACTTCTCATTTTCTACACCCTCTTATATAGTTAATTTTTTCTATTAACTATCCTCAATATCAACTAGCTTTGCTTTTTCACCTTCCATTGATATAGTAATTAATTTTCTTTTATATGAAAGCATCGATAATATCATGATTCCAGATGAAATTAAAAATATACTGGATGCACTTATTTTATCAAAAAGATATCCATTTATCATATTACTTAAAGGCATTGCAATCATACAGCCAGTTCCCATAATTGTTGATATCCTTCCCATAAAATCTAATGGAACAATATGTTGAAAATTTATATTTAAAAATGTATTTGCAAGTGCTATAAATAAACACACAGTAAATGTTAATATTACCATTAATAAATATAAATATATTTTACTATTCTCTATAGAGACTAAAGAATCAAAAGCTACCACAGCATATCCTGCTAATACTATTGATGCTATCATCAAGCTACTATAAATATTCTTTCCTACAGAATTCTTTTTAGAAAGCCATCCTACAAAAAAACTTGAAACTATTGTTCCTATTACTCCAATAGAATCTACTATACCATATTGAATATCTGAAACTTTAAGGATCATCTTACTAATATAAGTACTTCCTATAGTAAAAGCGCCAAAAGCAAAATTTAAAATCATTGCTAAGCTAATTATATTTATAATATCTTTTCTTTTTCTAATAAAACCTACTCCTTCTTTAAACTCTATAATAAAACTATTTAAAGAAAGTTGACCTTTTTCCTTAATATTTTTAGGAATAACTAAGAAATACTCCGAAATTGCTGAAATGAAAAATGAAATTGAATTTACTATAAAAACTGCTTCTAATCCAAAGCCCCCATAAACTACTGCAGCAATAGCTGGTGATATTACATTTCCAATAGACATTAAAAGTGAGTTCAAAGCATTAGCTTCCACTAAGTCTTTCTTTTTTGTTATGGTAGGAATTATTGTTTGAAGAGTTGGATTATCTATAGTAGAAATTAAAGAAAGTGTTATTACTAAAATATAAATATAGATTAATGGCATTTCCCCTGAAACAAAATAAATAATAGCAAATATCGTTACTACCGCTCCACTAGCCAAATCTAAAGCAATTAAAATTTTCTTTCTATCAAACCAGTCAACTATTACTCCCGCAAATGGTGCTAATATTAGCTCTGGAATTAGTGCAACAGCAAGTATAGATGCAAATTTAGATGCTGATCCAGTGGTATTTAATACAAATAGTGATAATGCAAAACTTTGCATATATGACCCAATTAAAGATGTTATTTTTCCAAACATTAAAAGTGAAAAGTTTTTGTCTTGTAAAAGATTAATTTTCATTTCTCCCCCTTTTTATACTATAAAGTTTCACAATAGTATGATCACCCCAAATTTAATAATTATTTATATAGAACTATCATGAATTTAATCTATTATTCCAACTCATTTGATAATAATCCTATAAATAATAATTATAATAATATATTATCGTGACATTGCTATATACGTAAATATATTTTCCTAATTTTGTAAAACAAATAAACTTATACAAATTTATAAATGAAAGAATATATAGTTTTTCAAATTCCCAAATTTATATAATTATTTTATCCCTTTAATAATAAACATAAATTATCTTTAGAAAAGAAGGAACCGTATCTAATAGAATCTTAAAATTCTAAAATCTTATTCTTTTCTATTAATAAAAGGCTCTGTTAGACTAATTTGTTGATTTACGACATAAATATAAGGTAGTTCAATTTGAACTACCTTATATATAATTTATAAATATTATTCTATTTCTAATATAAAGTTAATTTATTTGATAATTTTTACTATTGAGATATTCAATAAAAATGCTACTTTTTTCTTTGAATATAGACACCTCATCAATAATAGAAGTATTATCTTTCATCACTTTAAAAACCATATAATCTGTCATATCTATTGATTTATCATCTAATTTTAATTTATAAGACACTTCATATTCATAATGTATAAATTCATAATTTTTATAAGTATCATTTTCTGATTCTTTAGTTTTTACTATTTTAATATCTGTTATATCCTTTACATTATTCTCATTTATAACAGTATAATAAAAATGAAGAATTGTATTAGCCATTAAAGTGTCAAATCCGTTTTCTGTAAAGTATTCTCCAAAATTTGCTTTTGACTCCTCTGCATATTTATCTAAATCTTCCCCAAATGTAATACCTTCATATGTCTTTACAGATAGTAACTTGTTGATGAAATTATCTATAGTTTTTTCTTGTTCTTTAGAACTACATCCTATTAGCAAAAGTAATGATATACTCATAAGTAAAATGATTTTAATAAAATTTTTCATTTACATGCCCCCTCTCATCGTAATATATAACCAATTATTGTCAATTAATTGTCCATTTGTTATACTCTATTATAATTATATTTGCAATTATTTACAATTGAGCAAAAAAGTTTATTAATACTACCTTGATTAATTAAATCAAGATTTAAATGACTTCTCACTACATCAATTTCCGTTTCTTCGAATTCTTACTTTCCCTTTGATTATGAATTTGTATATCCCTAACATCAGAACTTTTAAATTTTTAAATTTTTAAATTTTTAAATTTTTAAATAAAAAAAGAAGAGGATGTTTGCAACACATCCTTTTCTACTCTTGATACTGATTGTTCTGTAATACCAAAATACTTCGATAATAAAATTGTATCATATAATTTCATTAAAAATATAGAAATCACACTTCAAAAGTATACCTTTCTTCTTTTTTGGGATTTTATACCAGTAATTCTTTGTTAGAGTTTTTAACTCAATTCTTAATGTTATATTATTATACAAATTATAATAAATAAACAATTTAATCTAACAGAGCCTAATAAAAAAGATATAGAATTTTTTTACAATTCTATATCTCTACTAATATATTTATAAATTTAATCAACTTACTAGCTTTGATTTTTTATTTATAACTCTAAGTAATGTTAAAATAGCTCCAACTAAACAAATACAACCTATTCCAATAAATACAAATCTCATACCATATATAAAAGCATCTGCTCTTCCTTCTACATATCCTGTAACCTTATATCCAATTTTGCTACTCATTCTACTATATAAAAGACTTGTAGAAAGAGCTATTCCAGTTGTTGTACCTAAATTTCTTACTAATCCATTTATACTTCCTGCAATTCCAAGCTTAGTTTTGTCTACTGTTGACATTATCAATGAATTATTTGGTGATTGGAATATTCCACTTCCGAAAGATAATAATCCTACAAATATTGCAACTACTATAAGTGATGTATATTCTGTAAATATAGTTAAGCAAAATACACCTATGGTTAAGATACTTAATCCTATCGCAGATATTTTTTCACTTCCCATTTTATCTGAAAGATGCCCACTTATAGGTGCAACAATAGCTAATATTATTGGCGAAACTGTCATCATAAACCCTGCTGCACTTGGACTAAGATTTAAAACATCTTGATAATAGAATGGTAATATTATGTTTATTGCTCCTATGGCTACAAATGATGTAAATCCACAAAATATACTTAGTGAAAATAGTTTATTTCCGAATATACCTATATCTAACATAGGACTTAACATTTTTTGCTCTATCTTTATAAATATAAATAATAACACTAAAGAAAGCATAAAAGCTCCTATAATTATAGGGTTTGTATATCCCAAACTTTGACCAAAATTTATTGATGTAAATAATAATATTATTGAAAGCATAAATAAAATAGTTCCTTTTATATCAAATGGAACTTTTTCTTTAACCTTTTTAAAGTTCAATACTTTAACTACTCCAATATAAACTAAAATTCCTATAGGTATGTTTATTAAAAATATATATTCCCAAGGCGCTACTGATACTATAAGTCCCCCTAATGTTGGTCCTACCATCGTTCCTAAAGCTACAGCTGTACCTGTCATTCCAAGAGCTCTTCCTCTTTCTGTTGGTGGAAATGTTTCTGTAATTATTCCTTGATTAGTTGCCATTGCTGCCGCTGCCCCTATTGCTTGAATTATTCTTGATACAATAAGCATTATAAGGGTATTTGATAATCCACAAAGAAGGGAACCTAAAGTAAATACTCCTATACCTATTTTAAACACTTTACTTTTCCCAATTATATCTCCAAATCTACCAAATAAAAGAATAGTCGCACATATAGTTATTAAATAACTTGTAACTACCCATTCAATTCCAGCCATTGTTGTTCCAAGATCTCTAGCCATTGTTGGTAGAGCCACATTTACTATACTACTATCAAGAGTAGTCATAAAAGTCATAGGTAATACCGTAAGTAGTATCGTCCACTCTTTTTTCATCTTCATATCGTTCATCTCCTAATCTATCTATTGCATTTAATCATTATATAATACTCCTATTTTTTGAAAATGAAAATCTATTAAAAAAAACGTAGGATTCCACCTACGTTAATTTTTCAAAATTATCTTTAAAATCTTCATATTTTCATAAAATTTCTAATTTAATATTATTTTATTATAATAACATCTGAAATCCTCTTCTTTTTTCAAAATTTCTTGTGCCTCTATGTAAGGTTTCATTATTACTTCTTTACTTTCTTCTAAATAAAATTTAGCATATCCACCTTCACCATATTTTTCTACTAAGTGTGAATAAACTCTTATATATGTCTCTTCTTCATTTAAATCACTATAGTTCTTTCTTGAAAAGTTATAACATCTTTCTATCATATCATATATATCTGTTGTTCTATCAGCATCGGAAATTATATATCCATATACACTTCGTGGTTCATGAGCATTTGATGCTCTATGATCCTCGCATGCTTCTCCCATTAATGTAAGTTCTTCTTTAGTAAACCAATTTTTTAAATTAATATCATTTATAAGCATATCTCTCGAATGTATTTGATGAGTTTTTCTATCTATACTCATTCCTAAATCGTGATATATTGCAATAGTTAATACCATATTTTTATTTACCGGGAAATATTTTGACAATTTAATTGATGAATCTATTACTGTTGCTATATGTTTTATACCATGTCCCTTATCGAAAGTTTTATAATTCTCCAAAATACTTTCTGTTAAGTATTTTAGTAAAGATTTATCTATTTTATTGTCTAATACATCATTGCTTTCTTTACTTATTTTCTCTTTTATTTCATTTAGATTTCTCATAAACACTTTAATAATAAATTTCAATATATATGTTTCAATTAATTATCTTCATCACTATAGTGTCATATAATTCAAAGTTATAGGCTTATCTAAGTAAGGTAATAAAATTGAAAGCATATATATTATTTTAATTTTTATATAAGTTGGTAGAATAATGACTTTACTTAAATACTATCAATTATAAGTATAATTATATGAATGTATAATATTTATTACAACTTATATATAATTTATTATTACTTCCTCCTCACTAAATATATTTTTACATCTATTAAAAACTAATCTCTTCAAATAATCACAAATTGCTATAATTATAACATAAAAAAGAGAAATCACAGAGAAACATTTACTAAAAAAGTTAATAGCTTATTTTTATAAAGGACGTCGCGTAACGCGACGCCCTTTACGCTTTCCTATTATTTTTTCAAGGGTATCACGAAACGTGATACCCTTCTAAGTTATTGATTTTAGTTACTTAAAAGTACTTTTTTGTAAAACTTTTGTCTATTATTTATATATGCATAAAACTAAATATTTTAATATTTTTATGAAATTTTCTCCATTTTAAATCGTTATTAAAAAGAAAAAGATAGAGCAATTCATTTCCTCTATCTTTCTAAAACTAAATATTATGCAATTTCTTCAGTAGCTCTAACTTCTCTAAGTTTTTCTTCTACTAATTCTATAAGCTTTTCTTTATCAGCTTCATTATTTACTACATCCATATTATCCATATCTATAATTAGAACTTCTGATGCATTGTAACAATTTTCTACCCATGCATCATAATCTTTCCATAGAAAGTGATAATATTCCTTTAAGCTTTCATCAATTTCGAATTCTCTTCCTCTTAGTGATATTCTATTTAAAACTGTCTTGAAAGAACCTTTTAAATATACCATTACATCTGGAGCCTTCTTAGGAAGTTCTTCTAACTCTTCTAGCATGTTATGTAGAAGATCTTCGTATATTTTCATTTCTAAGTCGTTAATTCTGCCAAGTTCCATATTTTTCTTAGCAAAGTACCAATCTTCATAAATCGATCTATCTAAAACGTTATTATTATGTACTAATGCTTCTTTTATACTTTTAAATCTAGTGTTTAAGAAATAAAGTTGTAATAAAAATGGATATCTCTTCTTTTGGATTTCTTCTTCACTTTCACTATAAAACAAAGGTAAAATAGGGTTATCATCTACACTTTCATAAAATACGTCCGATTTAAAGTGCTCCCCTAAAATTTCCGCTACAGAACTTTTTCCAAGACCTATCATCCCACCAACAACTATCAACATGCTTCACCTATCCTTTACTTTTTGTCTTTCTCTATATTACATAATTTAAAATTTACTTTCAAGTCTTGACTTTTATCTTTATACCATATATAGTATTTATTCTTTCTATAAACCACCTTATATAGTAGTTATACTATTCTTAAAATCTATATATTCATATTTATTTGAATTATCAGTGATTTCATCAATATATTTATAATCTAAAATAAAAAGAACTTGTAAACTAGGCCATTTATAACCTAATTCACAAGTTCTTTTGTATATATTTTATTTACATAAGCTCTAATACTTCTTTTTTTATAGCCACAAATTTATCACTAGTAACTATATCTTCATTTCTTTCTTTAGGTAAATTAACTTTTATTTCACCTTTTATTATTGCAGGTTTTTCTGATATTATATATATCCTGTTAGAAAGTAGTATTGCTTCCTCTATATCATGAGTTATTAATAATATAGTTGAATTAATTTCTTTAGTTAAATCTAAAAGCCATTTTTGCATCTTTCTTCTTGTTATTGAATCTAATGCTCCAAAGGGTTCATCTAAAAGCATTATATCATTAGATGTTAAATAAGTTTTCAAAAAGTTTGCTCTTTGCTTCATTCCACCAGATAATTGTGATGGGTATTTATATTCAAATCCATTAAGACCAAATTCATCTATATGCTTTTTTACTTCTTCCCTTGCATTCTTTTTACTATTCCCCTTAAATATAAGTGGAATTCCTATATTATCTATAACTTTTTTCCAAGGTACCATCATATCCTTTTGATACATGTAGCTTAAGTCTCCATTTACTTCTACTTCTCCTCTATCACTATTTATGAGATTAGTTAAAATATTAAATATTGTACTTTTACCACTACCTGATGGTCCTAAAATTGATACAAGTTCTCCTTCTTTAACTTCTATATTAATTTTTCTTAATATTTCCATTTCATCAAAAGATTTAGATATATTTTTTAATACGATTTTATTTTGATAAGAACTCATTTGTATAAGCCTCGCTTGCTTTCATTTCCTTATTTATTAATTTATTATCATATAAGAATTTTGTATAGTTATCCCAAACGCTATCTTTCATTTCTCCCCATACATTAGTATCTTCCTTATATTTCTCTGCAAGATACTTTTGACTTTCTATTGCAAGCTCTTCACTAATCTCAGGTACTTTACTTACCAATAATTTAGCACTTTCTTCTGGATTTGCTATAGCTTCTTCATATCCCTTAGTAGTTGCTTCCATAAACTTCTTAGCTAAATCTTTTTTATTATTAACAGTATCTTCAGTTGCTGCAATAATTGGTGTGTAATAATCTAAAGCTGGATCTAAATCTCTAACTGGTATATAGTTTATATCAAAGCCTCTTAACTTAGCTTCAATATTAGTCCACGCTTCAAATGTCCACTCAAAATCTAAATTATTCTTAGTTGCTATAAAGAAATCTTCTGTTCCTGCATCTACAATTTTTAACTTACTAAAGTCAGCTCCATTTTTTTCCATAACAGCATTTAATATAGCTTGTTCTGATGGACTTCCCCATCCACCATAAACTTTATTTTCAAAATCCTTAACTGTTTCAATGCCCTTTTCTTTTGGAGAAGCAAAGCCTGAAGTATTATGTTGAATTATTGCTGCTATTGCTTTAACTGGAAGTGGACTATCTGATGTTCTTGCATATGTTAAATCTTCTTGATAGCTTACTGCAAAATCTCCTTTACCAGCAGCTAAAAGTTGAAGTGATGAACCTTCTGATGGTTGTATAATTTCAACATCTAATCCAAGATCTTTATAATATCCTTTTTCCTTTGCAACATATAATCCTGTATGATTAGTATTAGGTGTCCAATCTAAAATTACAGTTACCTTTTGTAAGTCTTCTGAATTTGTTACTTCATCATTTTTACTACATCCAGCAAATAATGTAAGTGCTGTTACTGATGCTAATACTACTGATATAATTTTCTTTTTTAACATTATTCTTTCACCTCTAAATTCATTGTTCTTAGTTTTATTTCTTTATACTTAGTTTTTTATTATTCCAAGGGGTAAATAACTTTTCCATTAAAGAAACTAAAAGGAATATCCCCATACTTATAACTACTATAATTACTATTGATGCAAACATCTTGTCTAATGCATATGCACTTCTTGCTCTTGTCATATATACTCCAAGACCTTTATCTCCTCCAAGCCATTCTCCAATTACAGCTCCCATAATGCTATATGTTGCTGCAATTCTCATACCTGAAAAGAAATTTATCATTCCATAAGGTAACTTTAAATGTAAAAATACATTAAGTTTAGATGCTCCCATTAATTTAAAATGATTTATTAAATCCTTATCCACACCTTCAAGCCCATCAACTATACTAATTACTATAGGAAAAAAGCATACTATAACTACAACTATTATTTTAGGCAGTGCTCCAAAACCAAACCAGATTATAAATAATGGTGCAAGAGCAACTGTTGGTATAGTTTGAGAAATAACAAGCACTGGATATAAAGCTCTTTTTATTAATGGAACCATATCCATAATCACTGCTAATATAATTGATAATGCTATTGCAATTAAAAATCCTACCATTCCTTCATATAGTGTTGCTAAAATATGTGGTATCATAGTTTTAAAATCTTTAATTAATACTTCTATAACATCCGTTGGAGCAGGTAAGATATACTTTTCTATTCCTCCAACATTCACTATAATTTCCCATATAATTAATAAAATTAAAATAAAGACTATAGGTGCTATTTTATTTCCTATACTTCTTAATCTTTTCATCCATCGTCACGCCTTCTTTTTTATAGTCTATTTTAACCATAGATACTACTCTTGATGCACCTTCTTCAGTACAAATTTCTTGAGCTCTCTTTACTATTTCTAATAATTCTTCAAGTTCACCCTCCATTGTTGTTTCCATAGCTCCTACTTCATACTTAACACCAGTAGATTCTATATACTCAATAACCTTGTCCACAACAGGATAAATTCTATCCTCCATTACTGTTGGTATAACTTGAAGACTTACATTACAAAGTGACATAACCTTTTCCTCCTTTTAATATATTTAAAAGTAAACAAATCCTATTTTGTCCATAGCGTAAAAAAATACAGTATCTCTGATTAGAAATACTGTTTTATAGTTCAATTTGTATATTTATATTCAATAACAAATAATCTCCCTACGTTGGCATTATCCAAATCAGGTTCGTGGGTCAAAATAGTATCAATTTTATCTCAGGCAGTTCACCGCCCCCCCAGATTTCTATTTACTTTTTATAATTCCATTTTATGCATATTCACTCTAAATGTCAAGTCAATCAATAATCCTTATCAATTAAAGAAACTTATTATCAAATAAATTTAAGAAGTCTATTACTTATTGCATACTTATTCTAAGTATCGCTTTTATTTGCTCCATATAGCACAATTATAAGTCCTAAAATTCCTACTATTATTTTTATAGTTGTCATTGAAATTAAAATAGAAAATAATATCACTGAAATTCCAATCACCATAATTTTTAAAGGTGACGTTTGATTTTGAACAACTTTATACACATATATACCTAATAAAATTAAAACTGCTATCATAATTAGCATTGGTATACCAACAAACATAAGGTTCATCATTTAACTTCTCCCCTTTCCAAATTTAATGTATATCTCAACACAAGACTTTATTTTACTTTATTTATACATAGGAGCTTTCACACAATTTAAATTTAATAAGCTTCGCGACATCTCCTATAATTAAATTATTCTAATTAATGATTTTTGAATAATTTTTCTCTATACTCTTCAGTAATTCATTAAGCTCTATCTTCTTATAATCTGAAACCTTTTTAGCTACATCTATTATAACACTTGGATAACCATATTCTCCATTTACCCATTCTAATGCTGTTGGACCATCAGTTTCTATAAGTAATTTATCTAATGGTATTTTATATAAAATTTCATTAGTTTTATCTGAATAACCTATATCTACACTTATTGTAAAACAACAACCAAGTTCAATATATTTTTCTAAAGTACTTATTTCTCCACTATACCAATGTATAATTGCCTTATTATAATTATACTTTTTAAGAATATTATAAATTTCCTCTTCTGCCCCTTTTGTATGAATACTTACAAACTTATTTCTTTTAATACTTTCGTTTAATATAAAATTAAAAATTCTTCTTTGTGCTTCATAAGTACTTGTATCTTCTACCCAGACATAATCTAAGCCTATTTCACCTATTATTTCACTTTCATTTATGTATGGTATAAGGTTTTCTAAGTTTCCTTTATATTCTGCTGCTTTCCACGGATGAATACCAAAGCATGGTTTAATAAATTCACTTTGTTTACTGTATTCTTTATTTTTCATATAGCTTTCTATATCCATACTATTAGCTAGGGTTAATATTTCATTCTTATTTATATCTTCAATTGCTTTTTCTATATTTTCTTCAAAAAAATCTAAATGTGTGTGTGCATCTATATACATACTTCCTCCATGAATTCTAATTTATTTGTTTAATTTCTAATAAATTTTTTGTCTTTAAAATCAACCCCTGATTCATCATCAATATATCGTTCTACTTTCATATGCAAATCATATTTTTCTCTAAGTTGAGTAATTTTCATCATCATCGATGAAGCATGATGTACATCAAGAGACTGCTGATCTTTCCACCTGTCAATTAAAAGTACAGTTTCCGCGTCATCCATAGGAAAAAAATATTCGTATTGTATATTTCCATTTTCAGCACGAATATCATTTACAACTCTACTTGAGATCATCTCTTCTGCAAATTTTTTAGCATTCCCATTTTTACCTGTATAATAAATGTTTATAGTAATCGTCATTTTGATTTACCTCCTCAAATTCTAATTTAAGTAGCATACCTAACTCTTTCAAATTTACATTCTATAGTAATAATTTCTTAATTATATCCTTTTAATGTTACTGATATAATTTCTGGTCTATTAAATACTCTTACTGGAAATAAACTATTCCCTAACCCCCTACTAACAAACATTGTAGTTTTATCACTACTATAACTTCCACTAGTATATTTAGGGAAAACTCCTTGATTTGGAGCTATAATTCCTCCTATAAATGGAATTCTAATTTGTCCTCCATGAGCATGTCCTGAAAATACTAAATCCATATTATTTTTAGAGTATATATCAAATAACTCAGGTCTATGTGAAAGTAAAATCTTAAATCCTTCAATACTTAACCAATTACTTAAATATTCCTCAATATCACTTATATCAGTTCCTTCTATATAATTTGATGTAATAAAAGATGAGTCAGATACCCCCAAAAGATATATGGTACTATTTTCTTTTGTAAACTCTAACTTAGTATCATCCATGATATTAACTCCTGCTTCAATCAAGCCATCCTTTATTTCAGAATATTTTCCTGACCCCGCTTCATGATTTCCTGAAACATAATAAATTGGAGCAATTTCTATTGCACCATTAATAAAGTCCATTGCTTTATCTAAATTATATCTACGTCTATCTATCAAATCACCTGTAATTACAATAATATCTGGTGATAACTTTTCTATTTTTTCTAATATTTTTAATTGCTCTTTTCCAAACATTTTATTGTGCAAATCAGAAATATGTACAATTTTAAAATTATTAAAATCCGAAGGAAGCTCAGAACTATAATATTTGAAATTTGAAATCTCAATGCTATTATTTTGCCATAATCCAAAAATTATTAATCCAATAATAAATACAACACTTGATATTAGCACTTTAACTCTCCTAGATACTTTTTTCATTTAATAAACCTCATAAAATATAATATTTTTAAATATAAAGCTTTATTTTTCTACTTATAGATAATTAACTATTATTTACAAATTAAGTATATCATTTGATTATCAATAAATCTATGTTAAAACCTTTATAGATACTCACTTATCATGGAATCGTTAACCATGAAGATATATGTGATTTTAAATCAATAAAAATGAACATATGCAAATTTACTTTTTTATAGTTCTACTAAAATATAAACGTAAATTTATATATGTCCTATTTTCTTTATATTAGTTTTCCACTTTATAAATCTCGTAATAAACCTTTAGTGAATTTATTGGTTTATTAATCATAGCTGAAGTAAAAGCATATGTGTAAAAACTACTTCCATCATCTATCCAATCTTTAAAATAACTTTTCTAACTTTATCTCCTGTTACAATTTTATACCTTTCTATCTATTACCACACTGCTTCTTGCTAATACCTATGCTTCATATAACTATAAAATATAACTATTTCATTTTTATATTACTTAACTTCGTATATTTCGTAATATATATCATCTATTTTCATTCCGCCATCTACAGTTTTTGATTCAATATGGCTTACATAAAATTTATCACCATTATTACTCCACCCAATTATGGAAAGCCAATTATCAGCACTTATATCATGTAATATTGAATTAGTGAGCTCTTGATTATTAGATATTTTAAAATTATCATTTATTCTTGCTAAACTTATATTAAAACTACCATTTGAATCTGTATTTGTAATTATTATCAAATTTTTATCTTTACTAATTTTAAAATAAGAGTAATCATATTTTAATTCTAACTCTTTTTCCAATTTGCTTGTTTCTATATTATACCTCCAAATACCAAAATCATCCTCTACATACCCAGAAAACAATATGTTGTCATTACTATAGATTACGTCCCCCGTAACTTTAACCTTTATTGTACTTTTCTCATCAAAAAATGTGTTTAATTTATTATCTTCAATATATCCTATAATACTAGGCTTCTCGTTTGCTGTATCAGGTAGAGAAATATAAATCCTATTATCTTCTGACATTAAAATATTTAATTGTCTTTCCCTTATATTTTCTAATATCCCTCCACTTATCTCATAGTAATTATCATTTATGGTATCTATTAATGCTATTTTCTCAATTCCTTTTCCTTCATCAAAGAAATATATATCTAATTTTCCATCATAGCTTTGTTGAAATCTATTTATATCTCCATTAGTATCCTCTATTAGTTCTTTATATGCAGTAATTTCCTTCAAGTTATAATTATTGTCTAACATATAAACCTTATCATCAATTAAAATTCTAAAAAGCCCTCCAGTGCCCATATATTCCGTAAGTAATTGCCCTCTAACCCCTTTACGTTCCCAGCTAACCATATTTCTACCATTTTCAACTTCATTTGTAATAGTTCCTACTTCCAAGCTATCAATATATAACTTTGGAAATTGAGTTTGATAAATTGTTCCCTCACCGGCTCCAAAATCTTCACTATATTGTATTTCAACTAATTTATCATCATCTCTTATCATTGCACCATTTTTATTTCCACTAAGATTTTCAGTTGTTGCTAACTTAATAATATTAAAACTTTCATTAGAAATAGCTGTGTCTTTTGCATCTTCATCTATTACTACACTATCAATAACCTTATCTTCCATTGAAATATTGTTTGAGCATCCCATCATTATACTTGCAGTAAAAGCTATTAATAATATAGATAATTTTTTATTTTTCATATTATCTCCTCCCTTTCTTATAACTTTATTTTAATAAGGGATTGTTTTTAAACTAATACTAAGTTATTTCCAAGTTGTTAACTTTAGGCAACTTTACTATAAATTTAGTTTCATCTCCATTTAAGTTAACATTTATTGTTCCTTTATGCCCTGTAACTATATTTCTACATATATATAAACCTAATCCATTAGAATCCTTTGAAGAAAAGCCTTTTTGTTCAACTTTTACAAATGGTTCAAAAATTTTCTCTTTCATTTCATGTGGTATGACTTTTCCTTTAGATAAAATAGAAAATTCTATATTGCTTCCTATTTCTTTAAGATCGATTGCTATAGTTGTACTATTACTAGAATATTTAATTCCATTATCTATTAAATTACTAAACATCATTCTTGAATATTGTTTATTTCCATTTATATATTCTTCACTAATATTGCTTTCTATCTTTAAATTCTTATCTTTTATTTTAGGAAGTTGTAAGTGTATCAATTCTTCTATAATATTTTTTAAGTTAACTTCTTCAAAAGCATATTCTTTTATATCACTACTTTGCTTTGAAATATCTAATAGTGATATTGCTAAATCATGCATTCTATTGCTTTCAAATATAATCCTATCTAATGCATTATTTTTAAATTCTCCATCATTAAAATCATCTTCTCTTAAAATTTGTGCATATCCTGATATATTAGTTAATGGTGTCTTTAATTCATGAGTAATATTTCTAAATATATTTTTTTCTTGCTCATCCTTGAGTTTTAATTTTTCACTCATATTATTAAAGCTATCTATAAGCACACCTATTTCATCTTTTGAAGTTTTATTTATTTTTTCAGGATAACTTCCTATAGATATTTCAGAAAGCTTGTCTTTTAAAATTATAATTGGTCTTATAATTGCTGATGATAAAAAATATATTGAAATAAATACTAGTAAGAATACTATTAAGACTATTATATTAACAATATTTTTTATGTCCCTATTTTTTAAATAATCATTACTATAATCCTTTATCAAAACTAAGATACCAATATTTTCATTATCTTTACCATAAATAGGAGAGCTTAATTTCCCTAATATATTTCCATTCTTACTTTCTATATCTACTACGCTTTTATTATTCTTTGCAAGATCGAAGGAAAATGGCATTTCCTTTAATATATTTAAATCGATTACTTTTTCATTAGCAATTCCTGTTGCTAATACTTCTCCATCTAAACTATAAAAAACTCCCTGACAATTTACTCTTTCTACAATAAATTTTAAAACCTTATTGTTAAAATCATCTTTTAACATCTTTTCTTTTTCTATACTATTTATTGCTATATAATCCTCTAAGTTTTTAGCTGAAACTTTATAAATATTACTCATATCTTTTGATATATTATCTTTAAAATTCCTATCAAAAAACTTGTCCATTATTAAATTAAAGAATAATATTGATAAAATGAAAATAAACCCTAAAACTATCCCAACTTTACACCTTATTGTTAATATCTTTCTCCTTTAGCATGTAACCTACTCCAAAAATAGTTTCTATATTAAAGTTGTCTTTTAATTTTTTACGTAATCTTGTTATATGTACATCAACAGTTCTTGTATCACCTAAAAAATCATATCCCCAAACTAAATCTAATAATTGATTTCTTGAATGAACCTTGTTTGTATTTTTACAAAGAAATGTTAATAATTCAAATTCCTTAGGCTTTAATTGAATCTCTTCATTATTTACATGAACACTTCTGCAAGCTTCATTAATTACTATATTATCTACAAGTATTTCTTCTTGTTCTTTAGAAGTAATCAACTTTTTCATTTCTTCTCTTCTTCTTATTGCAACTCTAACTCTTGTTATAACTTCTCTTATATCAAATGGCTTTGTAATATAATCATCTGCTCCAAGCTCTAATCCCAATATTTTGTCCATTATATCAATTCTTGCTATAAGCATAATTATTGGAATTTTATAACTTGAAATATTTCTACAAACACTAAATCCATCTGTATCATTTAACATTATGTCTAGTAATATTAGGTCTGGATTAAAATTCTTTATTTCATCTTTTACCTCTAATCCATTTGGATTTACTTTTACCTTATATCCTTCCTTCATTAAAGCAAATCTCAGTATTTCACTTATATCTCTGTCATCTTCTATAATTAATATACTCTCTCTCATATTTATCTCCCAAGTCTATTATTTAATTTTTATTATCAACTATAGTTGTTAATAATATTTGCTAAATTATTTCCAAATTGTAACCATTAAAAAATTGTTTAAAACTTCATCTTTAGTAAGTTCATATATTAGTAAAATCTATTTAATACACCACTTATATACTATTAAGCCTATAACTATTAACCAAACAATAATTATAGGTATTCCATATCTCCAATTTTTTGGTTTTCCACTTTTCCATAGATATTCTGACTTTTCTTCGCATTCCTTCATAATATCCTCTGGTATAAGCTTTATTGATATGTATATAAGTAGAGGTAAAATTATTAAATCATCTAAATATCCTAAAATAGGAATAAAATCTGGTATTAAATCAATTGGTGATAAAGCATATCCTACAGTAATTCCTGCAAATATTTTTGCAACTATTGGGGTATCCTTATGCTTATAAGCTAAATAAACAGCCTTTATTTTTAATTTTATCTTTCTAGAAAACTCTCTTAATCTCATTTTTTTCCTCACTATTCATTAATACATATATTATACAATTAATTCCAAGTAGAATAAAGAAAAAAGACGATTTCTTCATAATGTAGAAATCATCTTTTAATATATTTTTATACGCTTATATTATTAAATCAAATTTAGCTTTAATATATTTTTATAATACTATATTAATAAAATTCAATAGCTAAATATCATTTATATCTAAAGAAATATTTATATTCTTATTTTTAGGCTCTAATATTCTCATCTTAACTCCTGATGCACTCAATAGTCTTTTAGAAGCTTTAACATTATCTGAGTCAGAGTATTTATCTGAAAGGTATACAACTTCTTTTATTCCAGCTTGTATTATTGCTTTTGCACATTCATTACATGGAAATAAAGCAACATAAATTTTAGCTCCATAAAGATTAGTTCCTCTACTATTTAAAATAGCATTTAATTCAGCATGTACTACATATGGATATTTTGTTTCTAATACATGACCTTCCCTATCCCATGGAAATTCATCATCTGAGCATCCCCTTGGAAGTCCATTATACCCTTGGCTTAAAATTTTATTATCATTATCAACTATACAAGCTCCAACTTGAGTACTAGGATCCTTACTTCTCTTTCCTGCTAATATTGCAACCCCCATAAAATATTCATCCCAAGATATGTAATCATTTCTTTTCATTTGAATCCCCCCTAAGATAACTAGAATTAAAAACAAAAGTTTAAGTTGTTTTATTCTATTAAATTTAGAATTTAAATAATAAAAAACATATTTTATTTAAAAATCCTCTAATACTTTTCATTCATTTAAATTCTAGATTTTTAATTACTTTATGATATATATTTTAATTATAACATTAATTTTGAAATATTCTATATTATTTAATAAATACAAATCATGTAAGATTTAATATATTAAAGCAATTTATATCCTAAATCAACTTGCAAATATATGGATAATATTAATATTAATGTTATAATAAAATTATGCCATTTATTAGAACTATTATATAAATTAAAACCATATCCTAATACTAAATAAATTTTCAAAATGAAAAACTAATTTTTATAGATTATTATTAAAATTAGAAAATATAATTAAAGATAAAGCAAAAGGAGATTATTAATGAAAGCTAAAAATATTTTATTTTTTATTATCATAACATTATCATTAATTACCTTGGTATCATGTTCAAAAGACAGTAAAAAAAGTGAAAGTTCTATAAACAAAATAGAAGAAAAAAATCAACAAATAAAGCCTGATGTAAATGATGTTAATAATAAGGATAATATAACTGCTACAGATTCATCTTCTTCACCAAATAAGGAAAACATAAATGACAATACTCAAGAATCTAATCCAAGAAATCCAGTAACTAAAATAGAAGGAAGAAGAAAAGAATTTATAGAAAAATTAGATAATATCCAAAAAGAACTTGATTCCTTACCTGAAAAGAAGGATTCAGATGCTGGAATAACAAATGCTATGAGAAGTTTTTATGGAATTTCTTATGATATGTATGACAAAGCATTAAATGAGATTTATGCTTTACTAAAAGAGCAGTTATCATCAGAAACAATGCAAAACTTACAAAGTGAACAAATTAAATGGATAGAGAAAAAGGAAGCTACAGCAACTAATGAAGCTGAAAAATATAAAGGTGGATCATTTGAATTTGTTGCATATAATTCATCTTTATACGGAACAACTAAAAATAGATGTTATGAGTTAGTTAATAATTATATGACAGATTAAATTCATAAATCAATGAGATGTGGTAGCTAAATTCATTAATTAAAACTTTCTGAATTTGGCTACTACATCTCCTTATATATTAAAAATACATTATAGTCATTTTATTAATATTAAATTGTTTTATTTAAACTTTCTAAATCTTAAATATCGTTCCTCTAATAGTACCTCTTTAGATTTATTATTTAATATTTTAAATTCATTTATTAGTTCTTCTTTTATAGAATTTGCAACTAACTCTATATTCTTATGAGCTCCCCCTCTTGGTTCCTTTATTATCTTTTCAATTATACCTCTTTCTAAAAGCTCATATGATGTTATCCCCATAATTTCTGCAACATCCTTTGATTTTGAAGGATCTTTTAAAAGTATTGATGCAAATCCTTCTGGAGAAAGTATAGAATAAACAGAGTTTTCAAGCATCCAAACTCTATCTCCACAAGCTAAAGCTAAAGCTCCACCACTTCCACCTTCACCTATTATTATTGAAATTATAGGTACTTTGATTTGTGCTATTTCTATTAAATTTCTTGCTATTGCTTCTCCTTGACCTCTTTCTTCTGCACCAACACCACAGTATGCCCCTGATGTATTTATAAAACAAACAATAGGTCTGTTAAATTTTTCAGCTTGCTTCATCAATCTTAGAGCTTTTCTATATCCTTCTGGATGAGGGGATCCGAAATTTCTTTCCATATTTTCTTTTAAATCTTTTCCTTTTTGGATTCCTATTATAGTAATTGGATTACCATTTAAAAGTCCAATTCCTCCTACTATAGATTTATCATCTTTAAAACATCTATCTCCATGTAATTCAAAAAAATTAGTAAATATTTTATCTATATAATCAAGTGTAGTTGGTCTTTCTACCATTCTTGCTATTAATAATCTATCATAAGCCTTGATTTTTTTATTCACAACTACACCTCCTTATTCCTATGAAATTTCAAAAGAGTTGAAAGAGCCTTTTTTAAATCTTCTCTTTTTATAATATTATCTATAAATCCATTTTCTAATAAAAATTCTGCACTTTGGAAATTTTCAGGCAATTTTTCTTTTATAGTTCCTTCTATTACTCTTCTTCCTGCAAAACCTATTAATGCATTAGGCTCTGCTAGTATAATATCTCCAAGCATAGCAAAACTTGCTGTAACTCCACCTGTTGTTGGATCTGTTAAAACCGTTATATAAAGAAGTCCTTCTTCACTATGTTTTGCAAGTGCACTACTTATCTTAGCCATTTGCATTAAAGAAAATATTCCTTCTTGCATTCTCGCTCCTCCAGAAGCTGTAAAAATTATAATAGGTAATTTTCTTTTCGTAGCTTCCTCTATTGCTAAAGTTATTTTTTCTCCTACTACAGTTCCCATACTTCCCATTAGAAAGTTTGAATCCATAACTGCAATAATTGTTCTATTTCCACCAATTTCGCATTCCCCTGTTACTACTGCTTCAAAGTTACCACTCTTTTCTTCATTAACCTTCAATTTTTCTTCGTAGTTTGGAAAATCCATTGGATTTTTTGATTTCATATATTTATTAAATTCTCTAAAAGTATCTTTATCACAAATATATGATAATCTTTCATAACTACCTAATCTAAAATAATGATTACAGTTTGAACATATATTAAGATTTTCTTCTAAGGACTTTTTATATAAAATTTTTCCACATTTACTGCATTTTATCCAAGTTCCATCAGGAACTATAGGTATATCTTTTTCATCTTCTTGTGAAGTTATGTTAATAACTCCGTATTGTCTCTTTTTAAAAATCCCCATAATTTTCACCAACTATAAATTATATTCTTTGCTTATAAAACTAGTATCAAAGTCTCCTAAGCGAAATTTCTCATTATTTAAAATATCTATTTGAAAATCTATATTATTATCAATACCTTCTATCACAAACTCATCTAGTGCTCTAAGCATTTTATTAATTGCTTCTTCTCTACTCTTACCATAAGCTATAAGCTTAGCTATCATTGAATCGTATGTTGGAGGAATAGTATATCCTGAATAAACTGCTGTATCTACTCTGATTCCATTACCACCAGGTAAATTTAAAAATTCAATTTTCCCTGGTGAAGGTATAAACCCTTTTCTAGGATTTTCAGCATTTATTCTGCATTCAATAGCATGCCCTTTTATTTCAACTTCATCTTGAGAAAAGCTTAAACATTCTCCACTTGCAATTTTTATTTGTTCTTTTACAATATCAATTGATGTTATCATTTCTGTTATTGGATGCTCTACTTGAATTCTTGTATTCATCTCCATAAAATAAAAATTACTATATTTATCTACTAAAAATTCTATTGTTCCTGCATTAAAATAATTTACTGCTTTAGCTGCATTAATTGCTGCTCTTCCCATTTCTATTCTTAAATCATCACTTAAAATTGATGATGGTGCTTCTTCTAATACCTTTTGATTTCTTCTTTGTATAGTACAATCTCTTTCCCCTAGATGAATAATATTTTCATGTTCGTCACCTAAGATTTGAAATTCTATATGCCTAGGATTTTCAATAAACTTTTCAATATATATTGTATCATCGCCAAAATTAACTTTAGCTTCTGATTTTGCAGTAAAGTAAGCATTTTCAAGTTCATCTTCTTTATGAACTATTCTAATTCCTTTACCGCCTCCCCCTAAAGCTGCTTTTATCATTACTGGATACCCTATTTCTTTAGCCTCTATATATGCCTCTTCAATACTTTTAACTATTCCATTGCTTCCAGGTATTACAGGAACATCGGCATTTTTCATAATTTCTCTAGCTCTAGCCTTATCTCCCATAATGCTTATAGTTTTACTACTTGGTCCTATAAATTTTATGTTACATTCTTCACAAATAGATGCAAATTCTGCATTTTCTGATAAGAATCCAAACCCTGGATGAATTGCATTGCATTTGGTTATTACTGCTGCACTAATAATATTGCTTTCATTTAAATATGAGTCCTTTGATTTAGGCTTTCCAACACAAATAGCTTCATCTGCAAGCTGAGTATGCATAGCATCTTTATCAGCTTCTGAGTAAATAGCTACTGTTTGTATTCCAAGCTCCTTGCAAGCTCTTATTATCCTTACCGCTATTTCTCCTCTGTTAGCTATTAATACCTTTCTAATCATAAAAACACCTCTTTACTATCCTACCATAAAGGTTAATTCTGCTTCACAAACCTTTTTATCATTTACATATGCAATTCCTTTACCTATTCCTGCTGCTCCTCTTATTTTAGTAAGCTCTACCTCTAACCTTAATGTATCTCCAGGAACAACCTTTTTTCTAAACTTTGCATTATTTATTCCACCAAAGTACGCTATTTTACCTTTAAACTCATCTCTTTTTAAAAGTGCAACTGCTCCTGCTTGTGCAAGTGCTTCAACTATTAGCACTCCTGGCATAACTGGTTCTACTGGAAAGTGGCCTTGAAAAAAGTATTCATTCATTGTTACATTTTTTATTGCAACTATTTTATTATCCTCTAAACTCTCAACTCTATCTAATAATAGAAATGGGTATCTATGAGGTATTATTTCCATAATTTCTTTTATATCCAAATATTTCACCTACTTTATCTTAAATAATTCCATTCCAAACTCTACAATATCTTCATCGCTTCTTAAAACTTCTACTATTTCACAATCTTCTTCTGCTGTTATTTCATTCATTATTTTCATTGCTTCAACTATACAAAGAACTTCACCTTTTTTTACTTTAGAACCTATTTCTACATAAGGTTTTCCACCAGGTGTTCCAGATGAATAAAATGTTCCAACTAAAGGTGATTTAACTGATTTGAAACTATTATTTTTTATATCTTCTATATCAATAGATTCTTCTTTTATTTCAGCTTTATTATTTATTACTATTGCATTATTTTCAGCCTGACCTATTACCCCACCATTACTATTACTATCTTTTGATATTTCTTTGAAGCTTTCTTCATTTTTACTAAGCTTTAATTTAATACCATCACTTTCTAATTCAAATATTCTAAGAGAAGATGAATCTATTGACTTTATCAATTCTTTTATTTGTTCATAAGTTAACATTTCTATCTTCCCCTCCACTTTTTAAATATAACTGTTCCATTATGGCCACCAAACCCCAATGAATTTGATAATGCATAATCTATTTCTTCATTTTTTCCAACATTAGCAACTAAATTCAAATCACATTCTTCATCTGGATTTAAATAATTAATATTTGCTGGTATAAATCCATCCTCTAAAGCTTTTATTGAAATTATTGCTTCAACTGCTCCAGCAGCTCCAAGTAAATGTCCTGTCATAGACTTTGTTGAACTTACATAAACATCTTTTGCTAAATCTTTAAAGGCTTTCTTTATTGCTAAAGTTTCTACCTTATCATTTATCTCTGTGGATGTACCATGAGCATTTATATATCCAATTTCATTTGCTAATATATTGGCTTCATTCATTGCATCTCTCATTGATCTATAAGCTCCATCTCCATCAAGATTTGGTGAAGTTATGTGATAAGCATCACAAGTTGTTCCATATCCTACAACTTCTCCATAAATCTTTGCTCCTCTTTTAAGAGCACTTTCTAATTCCTCCAAAATTAATGCTCCTGCTCCTTCTCCCATTACAAAACCATTTCTATCTTTATCGAATGGTATAGAAGCTCTGTTTGGATCCTCACTTTTACTAAGCGCAGTCAAAGCTTGAAATCCTGCAATACCAAACTCATTAATTGATGCCTCTGCACCACCAACTATTGCTCTATCTAAATATCCATCTTTTATACTTCTATAAGCTTCACCAATGCAATGAGTTGAAGTTGCACATGCTGTAGTAACACTTAAACATGATCCTAAAAGTCCAAACTCTATTGCTATACTTCCAGCTGCAATATTAGATATTGATGTTGGAATTGTTAATGGTGAAACTCTATTTGGTCCCTTTTCTACTAAAGTTCTTATTTGATTTTCTATAGTAATAAGTCCACCAATACCTGAACCAAATATTACTCCAAATCTTTCTCTATCTACTTTATCTAAATCTATGTTACTATCTTTCATACACTCTTTTGCTGCAACTAATGCTAATTGTGTATATCTATCTAGTCTTTTAGCATCTTTTTTTCCTAAATAATCCTCTGCTTTAAAGTCTTTTACTTCTGCTGCTACCTTAACTTTAAAATCTGTTGTATCAAAAAATGTTATTTTATCTATCCCATTTTTTCCTTCTTTAACAGCATTCCAAAAACTATCTATTGAATTTCCAATTGGTGTTATAGCTCCTAATCCTGTAACTACTACTCTTCTCTTCATAAACTACTCTCCTTTTAAAGCATAACCATTCCACCATCTACATTTATTACTTGACCAGTAATATAGTTTGATAAATTAGATGATAAGAATAAAACTAAATTAGCTATTTCTTTAGGCTCTCCTATTTTTTTCATAGGAATTGTCTTTATTACTTCTTCTTTTACTCTATCTGGTAAAACACTTGTCATATCTGTATTTATATATCCAGGAGCAATAACATTAACATTTATATTTCTAGCTGCAAGCTCTCTTGCTACTGATTTTGAAAATCCTATTACACCAGCTTTAGATGCAGCATAATTGCATTGACCTGCATTCCCAGCTACTCCAACAACAGAAGATATATTTATTATCTTTCCGTATCTTTGCTTAACCATAATAGATGAAACTGCTTTAGTTGTATTGAAAGTCCCTTTCAAATTTACATCTATAACATCATCAAAATCTTTTTCACTCATTCTTATAATTAATCCATCTTTAGTAATTCCCGCATTGTTAACTAAGATATCTATACTTTCAAATTTATCCTTTACTTCTTTTATAAAGTTAATTACTTCTTCTTCATTACTTACATCACATTTGCATGCTACTACTTTAACGCCAAAGCTCTTTAATTCTTCTATTAAACTTTCTACTTCTTCATTATATTTTCTATAGTTTATAGCAATATTAGCTCCATTTTGTGCTAATGTCCTTGCTATTTCTCTACCTATACCTCTAGTTCCACCTGTAACTATTGCATTTTTATCCTTAACCATTTAAAATTCCTATCCCTTCTAATGTTTTATTTAAAGATTTCATATCTTCAACATTATAAATATTTACTTTTAAGCCTTTCTCTCTACTTATTTCCTTGATAAAGCTACTTAACACTCTACCTGGTCCAAATTCAATAAATGTATCAACACCCATATTAAGCATTTTTTCTATACTTTTACTCCATTTAACAGATGATTTTATTTGACTAAAAAGTAATTCTTCTATATCAGATTTATTATCTATAAACTCCGCTGTAACATTAGATATTATTTTTGTACTAGGGTTATTAAATTCTATGTTTTTAAGTTCTTCTTTGAGCTTTATTGATGCTTTTTCTAACAAGGATGTATGAAAAGGTCCAGATACTTTTAATTCAATAGCTCTTTTGGCTCCATATTCCAAACATAGTTCTTTAGCTTTTTCTACTGCTTCTTTTTCTCCACCAATTACAATTTGATTATTAGTGTTATAATTAGCAATTTCTACTATTCCCTTATCTCTAGAATTTTCTATAGCTATCTTTATTTTTTCTATAGGTAATCCTATTATGGCAGCCATAGATCCAACTCCAATAGGAACTGCTTCTTGCATATATCTTCCTCTTTTTTTCACTAAAGCAACTGCTTCTTCAAAACTTAAAGCATTTGCACATACTAAAGCTGAATACTCCCCAAGACTTAGTCCTGCAACAACATCCGCTTTAATACCTCTTTCTTCAAGTGCTTCTTTTGCTGCAATTGAAGTTATCAAAATAGCTGGTTGCGTATTTTCTGTAATATCTAAGTCTTCTTTATTTCCATTAAATATTAGTTCTTTTATATCAAAACTTAATATATCATTTGCTTTATCAAAAATCTCTTTACATCTTGGAATATGTTCATATAAATCTTTTCCCATTCCTATATATTGAGATCCTTGACCTGCAAAAACAAAAGCTGTTTTCATACTTCCTCCTCTTTAAAGGCTCTTTCTTATATTTTCATATTCATTAAACATTTCTTCTATAATTTCCTTAGCACTTTGCTTTTTTGTAATCATCCCTGAAATTTGACCTGCCATAAGAGATCCATTTTCTATATCTCCATCTTTTACAGCTTTTCTCAGTGCTCCTCTACCTAATTCCTCTAACTCTTCTATAGAAGCATTTTTACCTTCTAGATTTAAATACTCCCTTGCAAGCTTATTCTTTATAACTTGAACTGGATGACCTGTAACTCTACCAGTTACAACAGTATCTATATCTTTTGACTTAACTACAGCATCCTTATAATTCTCGTGAATACTACATTCGTTAGCAACTAGAAACCTTGTTCCAACTTGAACTCCACTTGCCCCTAATATAAAGGCTGCTCCTATGCCTCTTCCATCTCCTATTCCACCTGCTGCTATAACTGGAATATTTACTGCATCTACAACTTGAGGAAGTAAAACCATAGTAGTTAACTTACCAATATGTCCCCCTGCTTCACACCCTTCTGCTATAACAGCATCTGCTCCAGCTCTTTCCATTCTCTTTGCTAATGCAACTGATGCAACAACAGGAATAACCCGAACTCCAGCTTCCTTCCATCTTGCAATATACTTTCCTGGATTTCCAGCTCCAGTTGTAACAACTTTTACCCCTTCTTCAATTACAATTTTTGCTATCTCATCTGCATTTTCAGAAAGTAACATTATATTAATACCAAAAGGTTTATCAGTTAGTTCTTTTGTCTTTCTAATTTCTTCTCTTATAAAACTTGCAGGAGCATTTGCTCCTGCTATTATTCCAAGTCCACCTGCATTAGAAACTGCAGCTGCTAAAGAACTATCTGAAACCCATGCCATCCCCCCTTGAAAAATAGGGTATTTAATATTTAACAATTTGCAAATATTATTGTTCATGAGATTTCCTCCACTCTATTTTTCTATAACATTTTCTATATATCTTACTGCATCTCCCACAGTTTTAATATTTTCAACATTATCAACTTTTACGTTAAATGCATCTTCAAGATCCATTACAACTTGAAATAAATCAAGTGAATCTGCACCTAAATCTTCAATGAAGTTAGTTTCTAATTTTACCTCATCTTCATTAACACCTAATTGTTCTACTACTATGTCCTTAATCTTTTCAAATACCATTTTAAAATCCTCCTAAAATTTAATTAATGTTCCTGCCCAGGTTAATCCTCCACCAAAGGCAGCTAAAATTATTTTATCACCTCTTTTTATAAGACCCTTTTCAAACATTTCACTTAAAGCCACTGGAATACTCGCTGACGAAGTATTTCCATACTTATCTAGATTAATATAAAACTTATCCTTATCTACTTTTAATCTTCTTGCAGCATCATCAATTATTCTTGAATTAGCTTGATGAGGAACTATATATTTTATATTTTTTATATCCTCATTTGATTTTTCTAACAATTCATTAACTATTTGAGGTATTATTGATACTGCAAATTTATAAACCTCAGCACCTTTCATTTCTATATATCTTTTTTCTAACTTTTTATCTTTTGCAAAAGGTGTATTTAACTCTAATTCACCTGCAACTAAACTCTTTTTCCCAAGGCTTCCATCAGATGAAAAACATGTACTTATAATTCCTTCTTCATCATTTGATATTTCAATCACTGCTGCTCCAGCTCCATCTCCAAATAATACACAAGTACTTCTATCGCTCCAATCTATTATTCTAGATAAAACTTCCGATCCAATTACTAATGCCCGTTTTTTATCAGTGCCTCTAATTAAACTAGATGCAACTATCAAAGAATAAACAAACCCAGAGCATGCTGCTGATATATCAAATGCAGCTGCATTATTACATCCTAATAGTCCTTGAACACTGCAAGCTGTAGATGGCATAATTTTATCTGGTGAAGTAGTAGCTACAACAATTAAATCTATATCATCTTTATCACAATTACTATTTTTCAAAGCGGATAACGCTGCTTTATATGCTAGTTCAACTGTGCCTTCTCCACTAGATATTCTTCTTTCACTTATTCCGGTTCTTTTTACTATCCATTCGTCTGTAGTTTCAACTATGCTTTCTAAATCCTTATTACTTACTATATTATCTGGACAATAATGACCAAATCCAACTACTTTTACCCCTTTCATTTAACGCCTCTTTCTAAAAATTCAACTTTCAAGTTATATTTAACTCAAATATCAAATATTTTTATTATCAAAATATTATTTTATATTAAGTTATTATTGAATATGTAGATGTAACTTTAACTTCTACATATTCAATCAATTACTTCAATGTCATATCTATTCTATAAATAAAAATACAGAAATATCGACAAAATTCCTACTCTCAAATATTTTGACTATCAAAGTAATATCATCATGATAATACCATTTTTTTAATTTGTCAACATTCGTAATATTTTTTTAATTATAAATTTAAAATATAATAAGATTTTCTTATATTTAATTTTATATTTTCCATACCAAAGCATAATAAATTTCTTCATTTCGTGATTTTCACATTTTCTTATTTTATTTTCCAAAATATAATCAGTATCTATTAACATAAATTATTATTTAAACTATCTATTGTTTTTTCCAAAATTCTGAATTATACTATTAATAATATTTTGATTATCAAAGTATTATTCTTAAAATTTAAAGGAGTAAAATTATGAATATTAAACCATTAAAAATTGGTGATTTAATAGCTAAAGTCCCTATAATTCAAGGGGGAATGGGTGTTGGAGTATCTCTATCAAATCTTGCAGGTAATGTTGCAAAGAATGGTGCTATTGGTGTTATTTCTGCTGCTCATGCAGGTTATATGGAAGAAGATTTTGAAGCTAATACATTAAAAGCTAATCTAAGAGGGTTAGCTAATCATATAAAAAAAGCTAAAGAAATAAGTTCAAATGGAATAATAGGTGTTAACGTAATGGTAGCAATGAACAATTATGTTGAACATGTAAAGGCAGCAATTGAAGCTGGTGCTGATTTAATTATATCTGGTGCTGGACTTCCATTGAACTTACCTGAAATTACAAAAGGAAGCTCAATAAAGATAGCTCCTATAGTTTCATCTTCAAAAGCTGTAAAAGTAATACTAGGATATTGGAAAAAACATTTCAATAGAACTGCTGATGCAGTAATTGTTGAAGGTCCAATGGCAGGTGGCCATCTTGGCTTTAAAGCAAATAACCTAAATGATGAAATTAAAAATTTCGATAATAACGTTATAAACATAATTAAAGAAGTTAGAAACTTCGAAAATGAATTTAATACCGAAATCCCTGTGGTAGTAGCTGGTGGCGTATTTACTAATGATGATATGGTTAAATACCTAAATCTTGGAGCTAATGGCGTACAAGTTGCAACAAGATTTGTAGCAACTCATGAATGTGATGCTCATATTAATTTTAAAAATGCTTATGTTAATTGCAATAAAGAAGATATTGAATTAACTATAAGTCCTGTAGGGATGCCAGGAAGAGCTATAAAAAACAAATTAACAGAAACATTAAAAAATCAAAAAGTAAAAATAACTAAATGTTATAATTGCTTGATTCCTTGTACCCCAGCAACAACACCATATTGTATAAGCTCAGCTTTAATCAACGCTGTAAAAGGCGATGTCGAAAATGGATTAGTTTTCTGTGGTGCAAATGCTCATCGAATAAATAAAATAATTTCTGTAAAAGAACTTATAGATGAATTAATGGGAAAGAACTAGTAATTTATATAAAAATAATAAATGAAAAATTCAAATGAATTTTTCATTTATTATTTTCACTTTTGTTTCATTAAATTATTTCTGACTATTTAAAGTTCTTTCCATTCTATTTAAGGCCTCTAATAAAATTTCTCTTTGAGTACCTATATTTAATCTAACCCAGCCTTCTCCATCTTTAACAAAATAACTTCCCACAACCATTGATATATTTGATTTTTTAAAAAATTCCTTTAATTCATCTTCGTTTTTAAATATATCTTTAATATTAATCCAAGCTAAAAAACTTGAGTCTGCTTTCATTACCTTTGCCATAGGCATATTTCTTTCAATCCACTTGTAAAGTATCATAAAGTTTTCTTCTATATATTTAGTTACTTCATCAAGCCATTCTTCACTTTCATTATAAGCTGCAACAACTGCTGGAATTGCAAAAACATGTGGACTTGTAACATAGACTTTCTTTAGGTAATTTAGCATCTTATTCCTAATATTGGGGTTTTTAATAATTATATATGATGATTTTAATCCACCTAAATTAAATCCCTTATTAGGTGATATACACATAATACTATTATTATCTATATTTTCATTTGCATTCCATAGGGTAGTAAATGACTCTCTATTAAAAACTATATCCCTATGTATTTCATCACATACTAAAAGCACATCATGCTTAATACATATTTCACTTAATCTATTTAGTTCTTCCTTTGACCACACGCGTCCACTAGGATTTTGTGGGCTACAGAAAATATATAGTTTAACATTGTTCTCTATAATCTGTTCTTCTATTTTTTCAAAGTCTAAATAATATCTCATACCAACTAACTTTAATGTATTGCAAACTAATTTACATCCACCACGCTCTACAGCTTCAGCAAATGGATCATAAGCAGGAGTATTAATCATTACTGAATCTCCTTCATTACAAAAACACTGAACTATATAATGTAATGTGGAGCAAGTACCAAACACTAACTTTATCCAATCTCTCTCTATATTCACATTAAACCTACGTTTATTCCAGTTTATAATAGCGTCATAATATTCATCATAATCATATGTATACCCATAATCACCTAAGCTAGCTCTCTTTATCAATGCTTCTTTAATTGAAGGAGAACATTCGAAATCTAGCTCAGCTATATCCATTGGTATAGCATCTTCGTTAACACCAAACTTTTCTTTCAAAATTTTATTATCCCATTTACGACAGTGGCTAAGCTTTCTATTAATCTTTTTATCTAAATTATATTTCATTTATTTTCCCTCCAGGATTATTAAATCTTTACTTGTATTATTTAGTACAACTCCTACCCCATTTTCAATTAATACATCATCCTCTATTCTTACTCCACATGTATTAGGTATATAAATTCCTGGTTCGCAAGACATTACCATACCTTCCTCCAAAATAGTATTACTTTTACTATTTAATATAGGTAACTCTCCATCCCCTATTCCAATTCCATGTCCTAATCCATGTGTAAAATATTCTCCAAAACCGTAACCACTTATTATATCCCTTACATGCTTATCTACATCTTTGCATGCAACTCCTGCTTTTATATAATTCACTCCTGCCATTTGTGCTTCTAAAACTATGTCATATATTTTCTTTAACTTAGGATCTGGCTCATCTATGCATATGGTTCTCGTCATATCTGACTGATAACCTTCATATATAATTCCAAAATCTATTGTAATAAATTCATGTGCAGCGAATTCTTTATCTGTTGGTCTTCCATGCGGCATAGATCCTCTTTTACCACTTGCAACAATTGTATCAAAAGCCATCCCACTCGCTCCGTTGCTTATTGATAAATATTGAATAAGTGCTGATAATTCATATTCTTTCATGCCTATGCGTATATTATCTAAAATCTCTTTAAACACTTTATCTGTAATCTCACAGGCTTTTTTTATTGATTTAATTTCATAAATATCTTTACATCTTCTTATCCATTCTAATTCATCATCTAATAAATTTATTTCTAGATCAAAATCCTTTAAATTTAAATACTCTTTCAATAAAATTTGATTAGGCTCTACTCCAACTCTATTTCTACTTCCTAAAATTTCTTTTACTACTTTAATATAATTCTTACCCTGTTCATGCACTATATTTGTAAATCCTGAGGTTACTTCACTTGCTTCATTTATATACCTTCCATCCATAATTTGATAATCGTCATCTTTAGTTATTAATACTTTTACTCCACTTCCAGGTAAAGCACCAATATATCTTTTATTTGACTTACTTTTAATTAATATAGCATCTATATCATTATCAATTAGAATCTTTCTAAACTTATCTCTTCTTTCTTTCATATTTCTCCCTTTCTATAATAAATGAGCAATATACACCTATAGTTCATATTGCTCATTTTTATCGATTATATTTTTGTTAGAAGTCTAAATCTAAATCAGATAGAATATCTTTATCTTCATTAGAGAATATATTACTTTCCTTATTAAGCTTTTCTTTCTCATTCTTAAGCTCTTGCTTTTCCATTATCTTGAAGAAAGGTAAATATATCAAGACAGCTAAAATTAATTGTAACCCGTTTGCAATTAATATTCTCCAATCTCCATTTGTTAAAAATGCTTCTAAAAATACTCCTACATATGGTGGATCAAAAAATGGTTTATTTAAAAATCCCCAATGCATCATAAACATAGGTAAAGTTCCTATTATTGCTCCTCCAAATACAAATGGAATAAACATTATTGGATTTAATATAATTGGTGCTCCAAATAATATTGGCTCATTAACTCCAAACAATGATGGGAAAAGTGAAATTTGTCCAATCTTTCGATAACGCTTAGATTTAGATAATAAGCAAGCAATTACGCATCCAATAGTTATTCCAGCACCTGTAAATCCAAAAAACGCACTTGATGTTCCTGCTGTATAAAAATGTGGTAATGGTTGTCCAGCTTGCATTGCTTGAATGTTTTCTGCAATAAATGTAGCCATTATAGGTCTTGTTACTGGCCCAAATACTGATGAATGTATTCCAAAGAAGAATATTGTACATATTGCAAAGTGTAATCCAAGAACTGCCCAAGGATTATCCATTGATCCAACTAATGGTGAAATAAACTTAGTTAAAATTTGTGGTGGCAATGTTCCAAATATCTTTAATGATAAGAATCTAATTAATATAAATGTTCCGGCAACTATTATTGTTATTGGAATAAGCTCAAAGGACTTTGATACAAAATCTGGAACTCCTTCTGGCATACGAATTGTAATATTTTTCTCTTTACAAAAACGGTACAATTCAACTGCTATTATACCAACTAGCATTGCACAAAATAATCCTTTTGACCCTAAATAACTAATAGATACCCCACCATCTACAGTTTCAATTGCTGTAAACAAAAAGGCAAAAGTAGCTAAAGTTATACATCCTGGAATATATAGTTTATAATGATTCCCTAAGTTATATGCAATACACATAACTACATATAAACTCATTAATCCTATTGATAAAGTAACAGGTAAATCTAATAGTTCACTATTATTTAAAATAAATTGGCTAACAGCATTTTCAGATCCAATCATATTAGGAAGTGCTGGAATTATAGCAAAAAAGCTTCCCAATATAGTAAACGGTGTCATAGCAACCATAGCAGCTTTTATTGCACTTAGATGCCTCTGCTTATCAACTTTATGCGCAATTGGCATAAGATACTTATTCATTAGTTCTTCAAATTTTTTAAACATTTTATCTCATTCCCCCTTTACTATTTGTTATTATCTTTTATTTGCTAATTGATGCTTTTTATAAGTTACTAAAGCTAGTTTTAATACTGTTGCTCCATCCATTTGACCATATACATCTTTATCTATTACAACAAATGGTATATTTCTAGGCTTACATATAGCTTCTATGAAATCAGTTTTATGTGATACTTGAGGCCCAACTAATACTATATCCCAATTATCAATTTCCCCTTCTAATGAATCTGCTGGAATAGCTATAAATTTAAAATCTTCTTCATTTAATTTAGAACTCTCTTTTACAACCTTTTTCATATTTTGCATTAACATATTTGTTGAAAATCCGCCTGCACAACATAATAAAATTTTCATATTATTTACCTCCTTGATATTTAAAAACTTCTACTAGTGTTTCAACTAAATCTCTAGCTAATTGACTTGTCATATAATGATCTTGAGCATGTACCATTAACAATGATATAGGGGTATTTTCTTTTTCAGGATCCATTTCATTTGTTATTAATTTTGTCTGAATCTTATGTGCCTCTAAATCTAATTTTCTTGATTCTTCAAGCAAAGATTTAGCTCCTTCAAAATCCATATCCTTTACTTTCTTTAATGCTTCAAATGCCTTTCCTTTGCTATCTCCTGCTATGGAAATAATGTTCATAATATCTTTTTCTAACTCCGTCATACTATTTTCCTCCTAAAATTTTATAGTTTCTTCATATGCTTTTTCATCAAAATTTTTGATTATTTCTACAAAAATATCTATAGCATCTTGAATGTCATTTTTATTCGCAATGGAATATCCACAATGTCCATATCTAACAGGTATACATGATACAGCTACTGGCTTTCCTGAATATACCTTATGTGCCTCTCCCCCATCAGTTCCTCCAGTCGTAAACATATCTAACTGAAGTTCCTTATTTAAATTTCTTGCTGATTTTTTTATAAAATTTATTAATTTTCTATTTGGAACTAAAGTCTTATCAAAATTTGTAAGCATCATTCCCTTTGATATTTGTCTGTTATTTGTATGATCTCTTATAAATTCATCTGAAAAACAAGCCACATCTATTGGAAGTATTATATCTGGATTTATTTTATATGTTGCTGTTTTTGCACCTCTTATTCCTACCTCTTCACTACTTGTCCCAACAAAATATACTGTATTAGGATGAACCTCATTCTTTAGCTTTTTTAATACTTCTCCAATAATAAAACACCCTAACCTATCGTCAAACGCTTTTCCACAAATAGTATTATCTATATCTAATTCCTCAAATTCAGTAGTAAATGTCACCATATCCCCAACTTCTATTCCAAGCTTCAATACCTCTTCATAACTAGTTGCACCAATATCAACATATACTTTAGTTGCTACTCCATTATCATAATTAGCATTTAATATTCCATTGACTTTATGCCCTTCATTAGTTGTTATTCTTACTTTCTGCATAAATTTTGATAATTGCTTAACACCCCCTACTTCCATCAACATAATTTGTCCTTGGCTAGAAATACTCCTTACCATGAAACCAACTTCATCAATATGTGAACATATCATTATCTTTGGCCCATTAATATTTCCTTCTTTTTTAAAAATAATACTGCCTAAATTATCATAAGATATTTCATCTGCATAATCTTTTAGTTCTTCTAACATTACATTTCTTACTTCAGCTTCATTTGATGCAATACTATCTGAATTACTTAATTTTTTTAAATATGCGATATTCATAAACTCCTCCTAAATATTTATTTCATTTAGATTTATTAAAAAATCTTCAAAGGTTTCTGAACCTCTTAACTTTTCAACTAAATATTCATCTTTCATTATTTCAAATAATATTTGGGTTACCATTCCAAGGTAATCCATATTCCCTTTTTCTAAAGCAACCATAAAAATTATTTTTACTGGTTTTTTATTGTAAGTAAAATTATTATTCTTTATTATTGCAACACTTAGCAAATTATCTTTGCCACAGATATTTATAGGATGAGGAATAGCTACTCCATTATCATATATTGTTGACATATATTCTTCTCTTTCTATAATATATGAAGCATAATTTTCATCTACATATCCTAATGCTTCAACTCCCTTTGCCATCTCCTCTAATAGTTCCATATAATTATTATTTTTAGTTACTACCCGAAAGGTTTCTTTTTTAAACAAATTCATAAACTCTTTGTTTGTTTTAATAAAGCTATTACTAGTTCTTTTCATTTTAATTATATTTCTAATTCTCAATATATCTAAATCGTCAATTAGTTCATCAACGTATACAACTGGCATTTTAAACTCTCGGCTCAATTGCCAATTAGTAAATATTATATCTGGATTAAAGTTCTCCACTTCATCTTCATCTAATAAAGAATATGTTCTGATATCACTTGAAGAAAATAACATCTCTAATTTTAATTTCATTAATAGTGCACTGCCTTTTCCACTAGAACATATTATTGCTATCTTATTGTAGTTACGAATTTTATTATAAATTTCTTTTTCTAGATGTGCTGCAAAATGAGTTGCTATAAATCCTATTTCATCTTGGGAAATGCTTATTTTATATTTTCCTTCTATTTCATTTGAAAATTTAATTGCAATATCAAATATTGTAGGATATTTTATACTTATTTCCTTAACTAAAGGATTACTAAATGATGTTTCCTTTTGCAACCTATTTATTAATAAGGAAATATGATATAATAAATTTTTCTTAAATTCTTCATCTTCATAGAAATTAGTATCATATTCACAATCAATTTCCTGTACAAATCTTTCTATGTCTTTACGTAACTCTTCAATATATATTTCATTATTAGTAAATTTTTTGGTTTTTTTTATTAAATACTTTTTTAAATCTATTAACTCATTTTCATTTAATTTTATATCATATATTTCTTCTATAGTATTACTTAACTCATCAGCAACTCTAAAATATGTTGACTTTTCTTTTTCATAATTAAAATAATTATTATATACCTCATTATGAATACAAATTGTAATTTTAATAAAAGAATTTATTTGTTCTAATTCTATATAGTTAGTATTTAAATTATTTTCTTTTAATAGTTCTATTAATTTATTTTCTATAACTTTAAAATTTCTTTCCTTTAGTCCATTTTCTATATAATTATTTATAAACTCATTTCCATCTTCATAATACATTAAGATAAACTTTTTTCTCGTATAATCATCACATTGTATTTTTATACCATAATGAGCCTTCTTTTCTAATGTTATATTTCTACTCTCTAACTCTAATTCTACTTTTCTCATATCTGATTTTATTATTGATTTACTTACACTAATTTTTTCAGCTAAATAATCCATAGTAATAAATTCTCTATTCAATAAAAGTAAAACAATAATATAACTTGTCCTATATTCTGGTGAGAAAGTTTCATTAAATGATATCTTTTCAATATAAGAATTCAATGCATCTTTATTATTTATTTCTATATAATAACCTCTAGCTCTTTTCAGCCTTATATCAAAACCATTACTTTTTCCATCCTTTATTAAATATTTCATATTATTACTAATGGTTTTTGTGGATACTTTAAAGAAGTCTGCAAAGTAATCTAAATTTAGATACGTATCACTATTTAACAATTGCTCTAATATTTTCCTGTTCCTCATATTATTCTCCTTTAATGAAATCAATTTCAACCTTATATTTATAATTTTATATAATCTACAACTTTTTTAAAAGGTCATAATTTTCTACTATAATTAGAAATTAAAATCATTTTCTCTCTCATTATTCCATATTCTTTTCAAATTAGCTGTTAAGTTGTATGCATTTTATATAGTTTTATTATTCTAATACTCTTTGTAAATGTACTTTATTTATAATTAAAAATAAAGTTTAACTACTTGCACATTCTTTCCTATTATCTTACAATTATATTATATTATATCTTAGGAGCTGAAGTTATGTCTTATATTGAAAAAAAGCCCATTAATCGAAGTAAATTAAGGTTATTTTTAGGACAAATATACTATAGGATAAGAAAATATTTTTACTGGTGGCTCTCTAAAAATAAATATAGTGAAAATATTAATAAGGAAGAATTAGGGTATGTAATTTTTATGCATAGCACACCTATTTATAGAAAATTAAGAAATGTTGATATGTACTTGCAACATAATAAAGTTGAAAACTTAAAACTTGCTATAAAAAAGCTAGATGGAGTTACTATTATGCCTGGTGAATACTTTTCTTACTGGAAACTAATAGGTAAGCCTACTTATAGAAAAGGTTATAAAGATGGGGTAGTTCTTTGCCCTAATGGTGATTTTAAGCCTGGTGTTGGTGGGGGATTATGCCAATTATCTAATTTAATTTATTGGATTACTTTACATACTCCTCTAACTGTTACTGAACGATATAGGCATAGTCATGATGTTTTTCCTGATGTAAATAGGACACAACCTTTTGGCTCTGGTGCTACATGCTTTTTTAATTATTTAGACTTAGAAATTAAAAATACTACAAATAAGCCTTATCAGCTTAAATTATATCTTACAAATGAGAAGCTTGTAGGTGAGTGGCGTTCAATTGAAAAATGTAATTATAGATATGAAATTTATGAAAAAGAACATTCAATAACTCCTGGATTTTATGGCCATTATATTAGAAATAATGTAATACATAGAAAAGTTTTTAATATTGTTGGTGAAGAAATTAATGATGAGTATGTTGCTGAAAATCATGCACTTATGATGTACCAACCATACTTAGACAATGTAAAAGTAACAATTGATAATGCATAATTGATAATTTGTGTGAAAACTCAGGGAGTTTTATATTTAATGAAAGAATGAAAAAATGAAAGAATTGTGGAATAAACTCCTACGGAGTTTAGAAAAATTTTATTTTCTTATAATTTAGCTATGCTAAATTATTTCCTTAATTCTTTCACTTTATATTTAATACTGTAGTATTAAATTAAATTTTCATTCTTTCATTTTTTTTAATTTTAGCTATATGATTTTTTTAATGCTTTTAATAAAATTTTGGGATCCTTCTTATAAGGTGTTACTGGAATTACTTTTTTATTTTTTACATTTAATAATGTATAAACCGCTATTCTTGCCGCACGTACTGAGTATTCTTCAGTAAATACCATGTCTTCTGGAATTTCAACAAATTGACTTATCATCGCAAAGTTAGTTGAACCTTCTGGTACTACATTAGGTCTATCACTCATTTTACGTGGTTGGAATTGTGCATCAACATATGGCATCATACATGGAATTACATTTACTACAGTTTCCATAATCTCGTCAATCTTATCTTCAAAATGTAAATGATGTAAAAGTTCAATTAATAATTCTTCACCAGTACATTCTCTCATAGGTTTCTTTACATAATCTCCAATTTTATCTGTGTAAAGTCCATATCCCCAGAATATTGTTGTATCCATTGGTTGATTTTTAAAATGTGGTTGCGCAGCTACAACTATGCTCATTAACCAATTAGAATCTTTAAATGTCATTAACGCTCCACTACCTGGTACATTACCTGAGAATTGTTCTATAAGTTTTAATAATTTATTACCCTTACATGTTACAGTAAAACTTTCCCAATTAGTTTCATCTGGATGTCCAAAGAATGGTTCTGGATTCCCAAGCCCTGGTTTCTTTTTAGTAACTTTTGCCCAAAGTTCTCCTGAAATTGGTTTATTAGGATTATACTCGGGAGCTGTTTTAAAATCTCCTAGTGTTGCACTATCAGTCATGCAAGCATTAGTCATTATACAAATATCCCCATCATTTAATTCAATTATTTTTTCTCCATCTTCATCTTCTATATGCATTGCTGTTACTGTTATACCTTCACCTGGTTTAAAATCTAAATCTGTAACAGTTGCATTTATACTGAAATCAACACCAAACCCATCTAAATAAGCTTTTAATGGTAGTATAACTGATTCATATTGATTATATTGAGTACGTGTTACACCTTCTAATGTTTCAATACGTGAAAATTCAAATATCATACGTTCCATATAGCGCTTAAACTCAAACAAACTAGACCATTTTTGGAATGCAAATGTTGTTTGCCACATATACCAGAAGTTTGTTGTAAAGAAATGCGGTGTATCCTTAAACCAATCTTCAATTGTTAAATCATCTAATTTTTCTTCTGGAGTAATCATTAATTTTCCAAGTGCCATACGATCTGTATTATTAAATCCCATACTTTCTACATCTTGTATAACGCCATATTTATCAATCAAACGTGCTTGTGCATGTGTTGGGTGTAAATGGTCAAAGTTCAATATTTCTTCTGTAACACTCATACCTGGCATTTCTAATGATGGGACACTTCTTAATAGTTCCCAAAAGTTTTCATATGTTTCTTCATTTAACATTCTTCCACCACGGCATACAAATCCGTTTATCAGATCTCCAGCTCCATCATTGCTTCCACCTAATATATGCATTCCTTCTATTATATGAATGTTTTCACCTTTAAAATTACAATCCCTTACTAGATATGCAGCTCCTGCTAAAGATGCTAAACCGCCACCAACAAAATATACTTGTCTTTCATTATTTTCATTAAAATTTTGAGTGAATGTTACAAATGATGCTTCTTTTTCTTCACCCTTCTTCATCTTCTTTGCTGCCAAAGTAGCAACTGCTGCTGCTCCTGCAATAGCTCCAACTGCTAATAATGGATTTATATTACCTTTTGACTTCTTACCCATAAATATCCCTCAACTTTCTTTATATATTATTTGTCTATCTAATTAATATTATAGTTTACCCAAATAATAAAGTATTTAGACAATATTTATCATGTGTCTAATTTTGTTTATTTTTTATAATTTATACATCTATTCTTAATATTTTGTTCACACATTTAAACATTATAATCTTTTATTTTCTAAAGAGGCTCTCGTTTCATTAGTTCCTTTTAAACCATTGATTTTACTTGCTTAAAGACGTTTTAAAACTTAAACAAAAATTTTTATCTATTATTTATATATGCGCAAAAAAGGAAGCTCAACTTAGAACTTCCCTTTTTTATTAGCTAATGTCAAAACCTATTTTGATATAGCTTCACTTTAATTTACTTTTTAAATTTTATCTAAATATTGAACAGCACTAAGGGCAGCTATATTACCTTCCCCTGCAGATTTTATATATTGGTATGGCTTACCTACACAATCACCAGCTGCAAAGCATCCTGGTATATTTGTCTTCATAAGTCTATCAACAAAGATATGATTTTCTTCTATTTTTAAACCTGGAACTAGCTGTCCTGGTGATATTGAATCTTTTAATAGAAAAACTGCATCTGTTTCTATTTCAGTATTCTTTAGGATCAATTTATTTACCTTTAATTCACCAACTATTTCTTGCGGCTTATCTTCTACTACTTTTATATTATTTCTTAAATTATAATTACCTTTATACATAGGAACATAATATACTTCTCCAGCTAACTCTGAAACATAATTTGCTTCTTCCTCGGCTTCCTTGTTATGGCCTATTATGGTTACTACTTTACCTTTGTATAATGGTGCATCACAAGTTGCACAATATCCTACACCCTTACCTAAGTATTCCTCTTCACCCTTTATAGGTCTTGTATATTCTATTCCTGTTGCTAAAATAACAGATTTTGCTTCGAAAGTTTTATCATTTGCCATTAAAGCAAAATACTCCCCCATTGCATAAATACTATTAATTCTTTCTTCTGTTATTTCTATATCCATAGCCTGTAGATGCTCTTGAAATCTTTCCTTAACACCTGCTCCTGTTATTCCATAAAAGCCCAAATAGTTATTAATCTTAGGTGCTTTAACAAGCTTATTAGTTAGGTTCTTATTTCCAAAGATAATGAATTTCTTATTCCTTATCTTTGCATTTAAGGCTGCTGATAAACCAGCTGGACCACTACCTACTATTGCAATATCATATCTTTCGCTCACTTTTCTACCTCTTTATTTTATAGATGTTTAACTACAGCTTCTTTTAAAGAATCCTTCGGCATAAAACCAACTAAAGTTTCTACTGGAGCACCATTCTTAAATATCATTAAAGTTGGAATACTTGCTATTTGATATTTATTAGCTATATTTGGATTTGCATCTACATCAATTTTTACAAATCTTGCATTATTTACTTCATTAGACACTTCCTCTAATACAGGAGCAATCATTTTACAAGGACCACACCAAGTTGCCCAAAAGTCTACTAACACAACTCCTTCATGTTTTAGTACTACTTCATTAAAGTCTATTTCTGATACATGTTGAACCATATAAATTTACCTCCTAATATACCCCTTAGGGGTATCTTTTGTATTTATTTTACACAATTATTTATTTATAGTCAATAGATTATAGGGTTAATTTTACCTTTTTATTCTTCCCAATAAAAACTCTTTTATTTACTATTTTTTTAAATGTAAAAATTGAGATTCGTATAATTCTTTATATAATCCTTCTTTCTTTAATAAAACTTCATGACTTCCCTTTTCTTCAATTCCTTTATCAGTTAACACTAAAATTTCATCTGCATTTTTTATTGTTGACAATCTATGAGCTACAACTATAGTAGTCCTTCCTGCACATAATTCTTCTAAAGATTTTTGTATCATATATTCTGTTGTATTATCTAATGCTGATGTTGCTTCGTCTAAAATTAATATAGGTGGATTTTTTAAGAATACCCTTGCAATTGAAATTCTTTGTTTTTGACCACCTGAAAGTTTTACCCCTCTTTCTCCTATATAAGTATCATATCCTTCTGGTAATGACATAATAAATTCATGTATATTAGCGCTTTTAGCTGCTACTACCACTTCTTCATCAGTAGCATCATGCTTTCCATATAATATATTATCTTTTATTGTTCCAGTAAATAGGAAGACATCTTGTTGCACTATTCCTATATTTCTTCTTAAAGACTCTAATGTAGCATCATATATACTTATATTATCAATAGTTATATTTCCTTCTGTTACATCATAAAATCTAGGAATTAAATTACAAAAAGTTGTTTTACCACCACCTGATGGTCCTACTAATGCAAGCATTTTTCCTTGTTCTATATCTAGATCTATTCCTTCTAAAATACTCTTTTCATCATAACTAAAATGAACATTTTCAAATTTTATATGACCTTTAATATTCTTTAATTCTAAACTTCCATCATCTTCAATCTTTTCATCTATTATAGATATAAATCTCTTAAATCCAGTCATTCCATTTTGATATTGCTCCATAAAGTTAACTAGCTTCTTAATTGGTTGTGTGAATAGCTTTATATATAGTAGATAAGCAAAGAAATCTCCTAAATTTATTATATCGAAATATGTGAATATACCACCTGCTATTAATACTACATAATCTAATATATCTATTCCAAAGCCAACTCCTGCAAAATATTCAGCCATAACCTTATAAGCTCTTGATCTAGCATTCTTAAATTTGTTATTACCTTTTTCAAATTTATCTATTTCATGATCATGCGATACAAAAGCCTTTGTTATTCTTATACCAGAAAGAGAGTTTTCTAAATTTGAATTTACTGCTGATGTCTCTATTCTAGTTTCCATGAAAGCATTCATCATTTTGTTTTTTTGCTTCCAAGTAAATAACACAATAAAAGGTATAAAGGCAAATATAATAAGAGTTAATGGTATATTAATTGTACATAATACAGTAAACGAACCAATTAACATAACAAGAGAAATAAACAAGTCCTCAGGTCCATGGTGAGCAAGCTCTGATACTTCCATAAGGTCATTTATCATTCTGCTCATTAAATCCCCAGTTCTATTATTATCAAAATATGAGTTAGGTAGTTTTTGTAGATGTAAAAACATGTCCTTTCTCATATCCCCTTGCATATGCACACCCATAACATGTCCATAATATTGCATGAAATAACCACAAGCTGCTTTTATTAAATATATGATTAATAAAGTAACTCCGAATACTACTAGCATTCTTATATTTTTATTTGGAATGCTATCATTGACTAAAGTTCTTGTCATCATAGGATAAACAAGATCACATGCTGCTGCAATAAATGCTGCAAACATATCTAAAAAGAATAGTTTTTTGTATGACTTATAGTAACTAATAAATCTCTTTACCATAAATAACCTCCTTCTATTACTACATTATATTTTTGTTATTATTTAATAATAGCCTTATTGATAATAATTTTCAAGGAATCTTTATTATTTTGAAATAATTTACCTATTATCAAAGATGCTGATATATTCTATTATAACTATAACAATTTTTAATAATCTATTTTATGTTATTCCTACCTATATATATCAACTATTAGTCCTTGAATTTCATCTATAGAAGCAGCTATATTTAAATTATCTCCTTCACCCTTTAAAAGAGATTTAGTAAGCTCTTCAAGTTTTTGATCTATAGTATCTATTGTTATGAAGTATTGTGTTTGCCAAAAGCTTATATCTTTTTTAGTATCATACATAAACTTTAAAATAGACTCTAAATATTCTTTTATTAACTTCTTATAAGCTATGACATCACCATATGTTTTAGTAATTACTAATCTATTTCCCTTTTTATGTATTTCTTCAATCATTTGATTTAATTGTTCTTCAGATTTTCTTTCTTTAGCTTGATTAAAACTTTGCGAAAAATCCTTTTTCTCTGATACTACTCTTCTATCTTGCTTAACTGGACTTTTTCTATTTATTCTACCTATCTCCATAATCGTCACCCTTTCTCTATAAGATATTATATCATCAAAAAATATTTTTCTCTCACTTTTTTTTCCATGTATTAATATTACTAAAAGTAAATATGATATACTTATATAAGAAATTTATTTTTACAATTTTTAGAAAGTTTGGAGGTATTTTAATGTGGTTTAATAAAAGCTCCGAGGAAATAATTAAAGAGTTGTCATCAAATGTAATTAATGGACTTTCCTCAGCAGACGCGAAATCAAGATTAGAAAAAAATGGCCTAAATAAACTTCAAGGAAAAAAGAAAAAATCTACTTTTCAACTTTTTTTATCCCAAATTAATGATGCAATGATTTATATTCTACTAGTTGCAGCAGTAATATCTGCAATTGTAGGAGAAATAAGTGATGCAATTATTATTTTAATCGTAATCTTTGTTAATGCAATAATTGGAGTTATTCAAGAATCTAAAGCTGAAAAAGCTCTAGAAGCATTAAAAAATATGTCGACGCCCAAAGCTCTTGTTAAGAGAGATGGCTCAATTATTGAAATACCATCAGAAGAAGTTGTTCTTGGTGATATTGTAGTAATAGATGCAGGTAGATATATTCCCGCAGACTTAAGATTAATTGAATCTGCTAATTTAAAAATTGAGGAATCAGCATTTACAGGTGAATCTGTTCCAGCTGAAAAAAATTCAGATATTATAAAAGAAGAAAAAGATGTTCCAATTGGAGATCAGCATAATATGGCATTTATGTCTACCCTAGCAACTTATGGTAGAGGAACTGGTATAGTAATAGCTACAGGGATGGATACTCAAATAGGCAAAATTGCTAAGATGTTAGATGCAGAAGATGAAAATGTTACTCCTCTTCAAAAGAAATTGGCTCAATTAGGTAAAATTCTAGGATTTGCTGCAGTTGGAATTTCAATTGTTATGTTTATAGTATCTATGTTCCAAGGTAGAGATTTTCTAGAAATGTTTATGACTTCTATAAGCTTAGCCGTAGCTGCTATTCCAGAAGGGCTACCTGCAATAGTTGCCATTGTTTTAGCTCTTGGAGTTCAAAGAATGATAAAGGAAAATGCTATTATTAGAAAACTTCCTTCTGTTGAAACTTTAGGCTCTGTTAATATAATTTGTTCAGATAAAACTGGTACATTAACTATTAATAAAATGACAGTAAAAAAATTCTATATTAATGGTGAAACTAAGAATTTAGAACAAATAGATATTAAAAATGATGAAAGTAAGTTATTAGTTGATGGTATGATTCTATGCAATGATGCTACTTCGAAAGATGGTGTTCAAACTGGTGATCCTACAGAAGTTGCATTAATTGATGTAGGTAATAAAATTAACATATTTAAAGATGACCTAAATGAGCTCCATAAGAGAGTAAATGAAATTCCTTTTGATTCTGACAGAAAACTTATGACCACAGTCAATACTTATGATAAGAACTTTAATGTATTTACTAAAGGTGCTATAGATAGTATTTTAAAGATTTCTAATAAAATATTAATTAATGGTGAAATTAAAGATTTTACCAAAAACGAGAAAGAAAAAGTTCTAGAAGCTTCAAACTTAATGTCTGATGATGCATTAAGGGTTTTAGCATTAGGATATAAAGTTATAGATAGTGAACATGTTGCCATAGATGAGCTTGAAAAAGACTTAATTTTTGTTGGCCTTATGGGAATGATAGACCCTCCAAGAGAAGAAGTAAAAGGTTCAATTCAAACTAGTAAAAATGCTGGAATTAGAACAATAATGATAACTGGTGATCATAAAAATACAGCTGTAGCTATTGCAAAAGAACTTGGAATTGCTAATGATATTTCAGAAGCCATGTCTGGTAGTGAAATAGATACTTATTCAGATGAGGAATTTACCAAGATAGTTAATGATTATAGAGTCTTTGCTCGTGTATCACCTGAGCATAAAGTTAAAATTGTTAAAGCATTTAAAGCTCATGGTAATATTGTTTCAATGACTGGTGATGGTGTTAATGATGCTCCATCTCTAAAAGCAGCTGATATAGGAGTTGCAATGGGCATCACTGGAACCGACGTTGCAAAAGGCGCTGCAGACATGGTATTAACCGATGATAATTTCACTACTATAATAAGCGCAGTAGAAGAAGGACGTAATATTTTTAATAATATAAAGAAATCAATTTTATTCTTACTAAGTTGTAACTTAGGTGAAGTTATTACATTATTTATTGCTATATTATTAAATTGGGCAGCTCCATTATTACCAATACACATTCTTTGGGTAAACTTAATAACAGATAGCTTTCCTGCTCTTTCCCTTGGTGTCGATCCTGGAGATAAGGGAGTTATGGATCTTCCGCCAAGAAATCCAAAAGAAAGCTTATTTGCTGGAAGAATGGGTAAATTGTTAATATTAAATGGTATACTAATAGGAGTAACTACTTTATTTGCTTTTGTACTCGGTGAATATTTATATCCAGATTCACTAAGACATGCTCAAACTATGGCATTCGTTGTTCTTAGCGTTTCACAATTATTCTACTCACTAGCTATGAGAAATGAAACTAAGTCATTGTTCCAAGTTGGAGTATTTAAGAATAAATGGCTAATTGGATCAATACTATTAGGTATTTTACTACAGCTTGCTATAATAACAATACCATTTACTGCAACAATATTTAAAGTATATTCATTAACACTTAAAGATTGGGGACTAGTAATATTAATATCTTTAATTCCATTTGTTATAAATGAAATAATAAAGATATTCTTCAGAATGAAAGACAAAAAATAATGAATTAATTAAAGATTGAAGATTCAATTTAATACTTTAGTATTAAATATAAAATGAAAGAATTAAGGAAATAATTTAGCTTGCTAAATTAAGAAAAATAAATTTTCTAAACTTCTACGAAGTTTATTCCGTAATTCTTTCATTCTTTAATTTTTTAATATTTTCATTAATTATCTATTGTCAATTATCCATTAAAAAATGTTTCCCTCTTTAAGCTTTCCATTATCCATAGAATAAATTTTATCTGCTACTTTTTCTGCAAATATCATATCATGAGTAATTATAAGCATGCTCATACCATCTTTTGCAAGGCTTTTTATTAAACTTGCAACTTCACCTGTTAAACCTGGATCTAGTGCTGAAGTAGGCTCATCAAAGCACATTAACTTTGGATTTAATGCTAACGCTCTCCCTATTGCAACTCTTTGCTTTTGACCACCTGACAATTCATAAGGATAGCTATTTAATTTATCTTTTAGTTCTAAAAATCCTAAAATTTCTGTAGCATTTTTCTTTGCTAATTCATCAGATTCTCCTAAAACTCTTTTAGGTGCTTCAATTAAATTTTCCAATACACTCATATGTGGAAATAGATTAAAGTTTTGAAATACTAATCCAATTTCTCTTCGCGCTTCATTAAATTCTTTTTTTTCTTTATATACTCCTTCTTTGCATAAAAATTTATTATCTATTTCTATAGTTCCTTCATCACAAAACTCTAATCCATTTACACATCTTAATAAAGTTGTTTTACCACCACCTGATGGTCCAACTATAACTGCTATCTCTCCATTTTTCACTTCTAAGTCTATCCCCTTTAAAACTTCAGACTTACCAAAGTTCTTCCTTAACCCCTGAATTTTTAGCATAAGCCATCCCTCCTACTGATAGTAACCAAATCTTTTTTCAATACTTTCTAACACTTTTGTTATCAAACCATTAAATAATAAATAAACAACTCCTATTACTACAAATGGCATTATAGATGAAAGTCTATTTGAAGCTATCTTTGCCACTTTTAATAATTCATCTAACCCTACAACATAAACTAAAGCTGTGTCTTTAACTAAGGTAACAATTTCATTTGCAACTGGTGGAAATATTCTTTTTAATGCTTGTGGCATTATAATTCTAAAAAAGGTATCTTTTTTACTTAATCCTAATACATCTGCCCCTTCAAATTGTCCTTTATCTATAGATAAAATTCCAGCTCTAAATATTTCTCCAAAATATGCTCCATAATTTAATACCATTGCTAATATTGCTGCTGGAAATCTTGGAATACTCACATTTATTAATGGTAATCCAAAAAATATGAATAGAATTTGTAACAAAAGAGGTGTTCCTCTTAAGATTAATACATATATTCCTGTGATCGACTTTAATATCTGTACTTTAGATATTCTTCCAAGTGCAATTATTCCTCCTAATGGTATAGATAAAATAAGGGTAATTATAAATATTTCTATTGTAACTTTTAATCCTTCTAAAACTTGTGGAATGAAAGCTATTATTTCATTTATTAACTCCAAGGAAAACACCTCACCTCAAATTAATTTATAATTTAGTATCTTATAAGTTTATTTAGCTATTATATCTTCTCCAAACCATTTTTCTGATATATCTGCTGCTTTGCCTTCATTTACTAGTTCATCAAAGGCTTTATTAAAAGCTTCAACTAAAACTTTATCATCTTTTCTCATTCCTACTGCATATGATTCCTTTCCAAAATCCTCATCTAATACCTTATACTTTTCAGCACCCCTTTGATTAATATAATATTTAGCTAATATTTCATCTGCAACAACTGCATCTACTCTTCCTGCTTCTAAATCCATCAAAGCTTCATTATTAGTTTCAAATGTAACTATTTTTCCATCTTTGAAGCTATTAACTATATCTCCATCAGCTTCTATTGCATCTACTGCACTCGATTGATTTTGGGCAGCAACTACAGCATCTTTTAATTCTTTTTTTGAATTAATTTTTGAATTAGCTAATGTTATGATGACTTGTCTATTATTTAAATATTCCTTTGAAAATGCAACTTTTTCTTTTCTCTCTTCAGTTATACTATATCCATTCCAAATAAAATCTATATTGCCATTGTTAAGTTCTGTTTCTTTCATACTCCAGTCTATAGGTTGAAATATAATCTTTTTATTTAATTTTTCACCAATTCCTTTTGCAAGTTCTATATCAAACCCTGTATATTCACCATTTTTGTCCTTAAACCCCATTGGGACAAAAGTATCATCAAAGCCCAATACTAATTCTTCTTTTTCCATAGAATTTTCAATTTTCTTTTCTCCACAAGATACTAATGCTAATGACATTACTCCTAATAATAAAGTTATTAATAATCTTTTTATTATTTTCATTATTAAATCCCCCTTTTTCTTTGCTTATTTACTACTTTATCATAGTAAAGTGATGAAGTCAACAAAAAAATACAATAATTTATTTTTATTATTGTATTTTTAATTTTTAATTATTTTTCTTAAATTATATATAATAATCGTTGTAATAGGAATTAGTAATATCCAATAAAAAGTACTTAATTGTAATTCTTCTAATTTAACTAAGTGCCTGTATAAAATTATACTTGAATAAATAAAATCTATAAATATAATAAACACAATTGAACTTTCTATAGTTAAAAAATAAGTTATTAAAGAAGTTAAATATATCACTCCAAGCATAATAAAATTTTCATATTTAAAATTAGTACTAATAATATTTGAAAAAATAGCTAAAAAGCAATTATATATTATAAATATTGAAATTATTATATCTGCATTTTTATTTTTTTTAGTCATTAAAATCTAGCTCCTTTTTATATACATTAATATTATTAACACTTTAAAAACTCCCTATTCTTATTATTTTTAACTTTATTATATATTTATATTATTTATCTAGTTTTCTCACTTTTATAAATATTGATTTTATTCTAGGAATTGAATAATTTATTCTATTAATATCTTTTTCATTTTGTATATATTTTTCTACTGATAATTTAATATGTAAAAAAGAGGCAGTACAAACTGCCTCTTTTTAAAATTACTTTAATCTCGTTCCTTCTTCTTCTTGAACTATTTTTCCACTCTTCATCAACCCACCTAAAGCCATCTTAAAATAGTTTTTACTAGTATTAAATGTAGCCTTAATATCTTCTGGATTTGATTTATCATTAAATGGCATAAAACCACCATTTTTATTTAAGTATTTTAGTATATCTTCTTGAATTTGTTCTCTTTCATTTAACCTTGTTTTTCTTGGAGTTAAACCTATAACTCCATCTTCATATATTTTTTTTATTCTTAACTTCATTTCAGTTCCTGGATAAATTTCAGTATAATATTCATTTGGCAATACTATACCTTTATACTTTGAATCTATAGCCACATGTACAGTTCCACCTTCACTCTTAGAGTACACTTGAGCTATAACTTCTTCTCCAACTTTAAATTCCTTTTCCTCTTCTTGTGCATTTAATAAATAATTTTCTACATCTGTGGTAGCTGCTAATCTTCCAGTTTTATCTAAATATATGTAAAATAAGTATTTACTTCCTGTATGTAATTTAAATCTTTGCTCTTTTATTGGAACAAAAATATCTCTATCTAGCCCAAAATCAACAAATGCTCCAAACTCTGTTTGGAATACCACTTTTAAATATGCAACTTCTCCAACAGTAACTAAAGGTTTTTTAAAGGTAGCTATTGGTCTATCTTTTGAATCTCTATATACAAATACTTCTATTTTATCTCCTACTTGTATTTCTTTATCCTCTGTCATAGATTTAGGAAGTAATACATCTATTCTTCCTTCATCACCTAAATAAAACCCAAATTCTTTTTCTCTTTTAACTTCTAAAACATTGTATTTTCCTATATTAATCATTTTTCCTCCTGATTTTATAAGTATTTTTTACTTAACTCAACATAATTATTAGCAGATTTTTTTATGCTTTCAATTTCATCATCTGTAAGCTTTCTTATAACCTTTGCTGGACTTCCAAGAATAAGAACTCCTTCTTCATATTCTTTACCTTGAGGTACTAAAGAACCCGCACCTATTATAGTATTCTTTCCTATTTTCGCTCCATTTAATATTATTGACCCCATTCCTACTAAGACATTCTCTGAAATTGTACATCCATGAATTATAGCTCCATGACCTACAGTCACATTTTTACCTATGATAGTTTCAAAATCAACATCAACATGAACAACTGAATTTTCTTGAATATTGGTATTTTCACCTATATATATTTTGCTCATATCACCTCTTAATCGTGATCCAAACCAAATATTCACATTCCTCTCAATAACAACTTCCCCTATTATATCAACACTCTCAGATATATAGCAAGTTTTATCTATTACTGGTTTTATTCCATTAAATTCTTTTATCAATTCTACTTCCTCCAATCTAGTAAGTAATCCTTAAAGTTATTTTATCATTACTGAATATTATTGTCATTATTTATAGTTATTCAATACTATATATAGATAAGTAATAATTTATTGAGGAGCTTATTTTGGGAAGAAAAAAACATAAACAATTAAAAGAATTTGATCAAAGCAACATAAAATTTTATTATGGTATTCCACACTCTCATACTGAATTTTCAACTGGTAAAGGTTCTCCCATCGAAGCTTATGAGTATGGGTATAGATCTGGATTAGATTTTATGTTTATAACAGATCATAACTCTTATTTATCTAGTGAAATATCTATTAAAGATGATAAATACTCTAAGTTCCAAGGAACTAAGGTTTATGCCTCAAAAATAAAAAAGAAATATGATAGTTTTCTACCACTAGTTGGTTTTGAATGTAAGACTTATCTCTATGGAGATTTAAATATAATGAATTCTTCAAACTTTTTTACTGGTAGCGTAAGAGATTTAAAAGTCCTAGCATTATGGATGTTAAATAATCCTGATGCCTTTATTTCTATAAATCATCCACATAAAAATATAAAAGCATTACCTTATAACCCAATATTAAACAAATTAATTACATCTATAGAAGTTGGAAATGGAAATCCTTCTAGTAAATATACCAGGCATGATCGCTACTACTTTAGCTTATTAGATGATGGCTGGAAACTTGGTGCTATTAATGGTCAAGATAACCATAAAATTAATTTTGGTGATTCTGAAAACTTGACAGTTTGCATTTGTAATAGTCTTTCTACTAGTGATATTATATCTTCCTTTAGAGAAAAACGAACATATTCAACTGAATCAAGATATTTAAAATTATATTTTACTATCAATGATAACTTTATGGGAGAAGAAATTACCATTTCTGATGATAAGCTTAGATTTATGATATTTACAGAAGATATTAAATATAAAATAAAAGAAATTCAAATAATAACTAATAAAGGAACAGTAATACGAACAATTGAAAATATTAATTTGAGTAGTATTAAGTATCTATATGAGCATAAAAGGGAACCCCACGAAACTTGGTATATAATAAAAGTTATTGAAGAAAATAATAAAGTTGCTTTTAGCTCTCCTATTTTTATAAATAACACTGAAAATATAGTGTTATAAATCTAAAAATTAAATATAAAAATAAATATGGCATGCATTATGTTTACTTCATAATTGCATGCCATATTTATATTCAAAACTCAAATTATTTTTTTTGATCTTGCATATGTTTTACTCTGTTAGGTTTAGCCTTAGGTCTTATTTCAATTTTCTTTTCCTTCTTTTTTGGTCCACCAGTACTTTGAATATCAAAGAACCATAAGAAGAACCAAACTATTACTATGGAAAGACCCATATTTATCCACACATTACTTGTCTTAACAAAAAATTGAACTCCAAATAAAACTAAGGATATAGCTAATGGAATCCATTTGTTGATTCTTACTTTTGAAAAAACATATTTTTTCCCTAAAGTAAATAGCAGTATCATCACTGCAATAGTCGCTACAATATATGCTATAGAAAATAATATTTGCACGGTATTACTCCTCCTTTAAAAAGCTTCTATATACTATATTAAAAGAAATAATATATATTTTCAAGATATATGCCTTTAAATATTTATAACATCACTATTTTTATTTTATATTATAACTAATAAAATTTTTAATACATTTCAAATACCCATCTTTTACTAATTATTACTAATATATTAATAATTTCATTAAAATTTATTAAATTTATTATAATTCCCTTCTATTTTAATAAATTTTTTGATAGAATAAAGAAAGAAATTATAAAATGTTAATAAGAGGTGATTTTATGAGTTTAAATTTGACCTATCAATTAGATGAATTAGATCTACAAATACTAGATTTATTAATAAAAGATTGTAGAACTCCTTACTTAGAAATAGCAAGAATTTGCCATGTAAGTGGAGGTACAATACATGTTAGAATGAAAAAAATGGAAGAACTAGGAATAATAAAAGGAACTAGAATCCTTTTAAATTTACCTAAGTTAGGTTATGATGTGTGTTGCTTTGTTGGAATATACGTTGATAAAACTTCTTCTTTTGATTCAGTTTTTAATGAATTATCTAGAATTAAAGAAGTTGTTGAATTACACTTAACAACTGGAGATTATTCTATTTTTGCTAAGGTTGTTTGTAGAAATATTACTGATCTTCAAGATATATTATTAAATAAAATTAATACTATTAATGGAATACAAAGAACAGATACAATAATTTCTTTAGATCAACCTATTGATAGAAATATATCTATATAAGAATACATAAAATAATTCCTTTTGGTTACACTATTTATTGTAAACCTATTTTAAAAGGAGTGTTTTTTATGAAAGTTTTAGATTCTATAGCACTTATTTTAGTTATAATTGGAGCTGTTAACTGGGGTTTAATTGGATTCTTTCAATTTAATTTAGTTGACACACTATTTGGAACAATGACTGCATTTAGCAGAATAATTTATGCTTTAGTTGGAATAGCAGGAATATATTCTCTATCATTCTTTGCTAAAGATAGATTTATGGGCTCTAACTAATCAATATAATACAGTGTATTTAATTTAAATTAAGAGAGTGTGATTTTTCATACTCTCTTAATTTATATAAATTCTTATCTTTTATTATGTGATGCATTACTATATATTTTTAATATCCTCAAAACCATAACCTAAGTTATCTATACACCTTATTATTTTTTTTAAAATTGAATTTTCATTATAATAGTATTTTATATTTCCATTATCATCTACTGAAACATCTACATTTTTCACTTCTATACTTAGATGATAAAATAAGCTCAGTTCCTCATTCTTTTTTTTATTCTTTATCCTATCAATCATACCTTTTCCATCATCATCATCTACATAACTCATTGGTGTTGGAATATATTTTGTAAACCTATTACTTTTACTAGTAATTATCCCATTATTATATACTCCTATTTGTGGTTCATAAATTATTTTAAAGTATTCTTCAAATATTTTTTGTTGATCATTTGTTACCTTATAATGAGGTGTCTCCCAAAAGTCAATTGGTATATTGAGTTTATCTGATATCCTTATGGCCTCTTCTACTCTTTTTCTAACTTCTTCTTTATCATTATATCCATCATCTCCAAACTCATATCCTGAAACGCTATTACTCCCTTTATATTGATGAGTATATCCATGAAGACCTATTCTACCACCTCTATTCACAATATAATCTAATGTAAATAAAAAATTTGAATTTTGCATTGATTCATTTTTTGATATATCATTATCGATATTATTAGTATTATTTATATATCTTGGTATCCATCCTATACTAAAATCTTCTTTATTTTCATGCATATAATCCACTACTGCTCTCACTTTTTCAAGTGCTGATTTTGTAACATAAACATCTCCTGCAGTAAAATCTTCAAACCTTAGAAATCCCTTTTTCTTTTTATTATCATTTTTAATCTTTTCATCCTTAAATTCATTTATTAATCTTTTTGATATGTATATATCATTTTTATCATAATCCCAGTAAGTATTAACCTTTAGAATTTCACATAAGTCAAAAAATGATATATAATATTCATTATTTTTCTTGAATATATCTCCTCTCAAGCTTTTAATTTCATTATCTTCTATGTATGTTCTATTATTTATATCTATATCAGTAATATTTTCTATTTTCAAAGTATCATAATTTACTTTTAAGCTATCTCCAAAATACTTTAAAAATTCTGAAACAGGTATATACAATCTATTGTTTTCATATAATACATCATTATCAAATTTCATTTTTTTATTTAAGAAAATAAAGCATATACTATACGGGACCTTTTTAGTATTCATCGCATCATTTAAGTTTTTTCTATATAATTCTTCTTTTTTCAAGAACTCTGCTCCTCTAGTATTCGAATATTTTGAAATCACTTGATATCTATTTAATCCAAAAAAACTAAATAAATATGAAACATAAATAACTAATAGTATTATAAAAGAAATTTTAACTCTTCTTTTCATAACCCTCTATCTCCCTTATAGATAAATTAATCAGTTTAATATAATTGGTATAATGTCTACTACTAATTTTATATTCTACATATAAAAAGCCTACTTTTAAAGTAGGCTTTCTTAATAATTTATTTCAATTTCTTTATAATATCAAATAATTCTATTGCAGCTTTTCTTGGTCCTTCTTTTTCTTGACCTTCTAAAGCTAAACAAGTTTTTATTTGTCCAACTTTTACATTTCCATTAAACATATCATCAAAGTATTTTTCTATTAATAAATCTGTTTCCTTTTGTTTTTGAGCTGGTCCAAATGGATTTGCAAAATAGCTTTCAACTAACCCTTTCTCTGAAGTTGTTCCCTTAGCCATCCTTGCTCCTGACTTAAATACCTTTATAGCCTCTTCTGTAGTTTTAAAGTATTCAATTGATTTTTCTCCTTCTTTAACTTCTGTATAGTTATTTGCATAAAGGAATAAATCAACTTCATATCCTTTTACTATTTCCTTATATGGTGCAACAGGCATTACCAGTCTAGCATTTATCTTATCTGGATTCATAAATATACTTCTATCGATTTCTTTAAAAGCATATCCTTGATCCAAGTCATCTAATCTAACAAATGCTCCTATTTCTGTTCCATATCCAATTATCTTTCCATTTACTTCTTTAAATGTTCCCATATCATCAAAGATAATTGTCATATTACTAATATAATCTTCACTTAACGCTCTAAATGCCTCTAAACTTTCTGATTTTCCTGCTCCACTATCTCCCATTATAACAACATTTGCTGTATTTCCATCTTTAAGTTCGATATTAACCATTGCCCCGTGTATAGGTAAATATCCTCTCTTTATCATTACTAGATTGTGTAATGTAAGTGTCATTTTCTTCATATATCCAAAGTAATCAATATCTACAGAATGATTAACGTAACCAACCATAATATCATTTTCTTTATCATCGTAGAATACAGTTTTCTTTTCATTTTCATCATCTGTTGCTCCAAATACATAGACTAAATCTGGTTTTTTACCTCTATACTCTTCACATCTAGCCATTTCAAATAAGTTACATAAAGTTATTCCATGTTGCATAAAGTCTCTATGGAAATATATAAATGCTATAAGCTCACCTACTTTAGCTGGATAACAGAACCAATGATCTTTATTTAAAGATGCATATGTCAATGGGTTAGTATCTATTTCTGTAAACATTCCACTTCTAGTATTTTTCTTAGGGTATGTTATGAATGGAGTTTCTAATAAGATGCTATCAATAAATTCTATATCCTCTAAAGCTTCATATCCATTTGGAATCGGCCATAGAATTTTATTAATTACAATTGATGCATTTCCTCCAACAGGTATTTGCCTAAACACATTTGGCTTATATCCCAATACATTTTTTTCAACTTTTCTATACAACTTTAATATTAAGTTAGATAATGATGAGTTAGCTTGAGTAAAACTTACTGCTGATAATCCATCTTGACGTTTATTACTATGAATTATTGTGTATCTTTCCAATCTTCTCCAAAATAAATATAAATCTTCTACAAAAGCTATAAAATTATCCTTATCTAAAAATAAATCGTGATAATTAGGATTAGCCTCAACAATTTCATCTACATTCATAACTGTGCAATATTTAAATATTTTAGATAAATTTTTTGATATTTGTGAAACATCTTCTGTTTTTAAACCTGACCTTAAATATCTCCAACTTAATGTAACTTTCTTTTTAGATTTTTTTAAGTAAGTTTCAATTACCTTTCTAAAACCTTCACTTTCTACTAATTCTTCAAATGTACTACAATATTTAGCTGTAAAATTAATTAATACTTTATCATTACTTATTGAAAACTCTTTACGCATACACTTGCCCCCTTTTTTGAAATATACATAATTTAAAAATTTCATTTTCGCACTAATTTTTTATATTATAACATACATTTTGCAAGTTTAGGAAGAAGTCTTTTTCATTTTTCTAAAATTATTATGACTTTTTTATATTTTTTAATAAAGAAAACGTAATCACATTAGTTTTTTTGATTTATTTTTATAAATTCATCAAATTCACGAATCTTTTCCTCATAATATTTTAAAACATCTATGCATTTCCGAACCTTAGGCAAAATATACTTTTTATGATATGGATATTTTTTTATTTATAAAAAAACTATACCTTAAATTTCTTTTAACGGTATAGTTTATATATTATTCTTATTATACTTTTATTGTCCTAAATTTTTTGATATTACTTCTCTAACCTTTTCCATTAACCCTTTTTCTTCTTCTCTAGTTAGATTTTCAGTATATATAGGCTTCCCAAATGTAACTGTTATATCTATTGGTTTAAACTTTCCATCTATTTCATAAGCCCTATATGCACCATCAATAGAAACTGGAACTACAGGTGCCTTAGCCATTGTAGCTAATTTTAAACTTCCTTTTTTAAATTCTCTTAGCTTTCCATCCTTACTTCTTGTTCCTTCTGGAAATATAGCCATACTATAGCCATTTTTTATATTATCTGCACCTTGTCTTATAACTTTAATTGCTTCCCTTGCATTTTCTCTGTCTAAAGGAACACAATTATACTTTTTCATCCAATATCCTAATATAGGAGCTTTCACCATTTCCTTCTTAGCAACAAACCCCATACACTTTCCTACTGAATCTATTAATAAAGGGATATCTAGGATACTAGTATGATTTCCTATATAACAGCATGGAACATCTGGAATATTTTCTTTTCCTCTTATAGTAACATTCATATTAAGAGTATTATGTATTGTGTATCTTGCCCAATCTTCCCCAACTTTCCCACTATAATCTACTGCTGCTTTTTCACCTTTTGTTTTTTCTAAAATTAAACGCTTTATTGCTTTGAATTGCATAAATATCATATATATACCATAATTTATAATCTTAAAAATACTCATCATTTTTCACCACCATATTTTATTTCTTACTTTATTATAAATGCTTATATTTTTTTCTTCAATTATATTTTTATTATCATATGTCTATAATATATGTATATATTCATATATTATTTTTTATCTAAAATACTTTGCTTAAATACCCAATAAGTTAAATTTTATTTTATTCGAGGAGATAAAAATTGATAAAAAAATCATTTCGTATAATCCTAAATTTCATTCTTATAATTTTACTTTTTCAATGTAGCATAAATACCAAAGAAAATAATATACAAAGTAATAAAAATACCCTGCAAGTACATTTCATTGATGTTGGCCAAGGTGATTCTATATTAATTCAAGTTAATAACAAGAACCTACTTATTGATTCTGGACCTAATAAATCTGAAGATAAGTTAAAAAAATACCTAAAAGAATTAAATATATCTAAGTTTGATTATATCATTGCGACTCATCCCCATGAAGATCATATAGGAAATATGAGCTACATAATTAATAATTTTGATGTATTAAATTTTTATGCACCTAAAGTTGAGAATTCTACAAAGGCTTTTGAGACAATGGTAGAATCTCTTATTCGAAAAGATTTAAAAATCAAAGTACTAAAAGCAAATATAAAATCAATAGATCTTGGTAAAAATATAGTAGTAGATGTTTTCTCTCCGCTCTCTAACAGTTATGAAGATTTAAATAATTATTCTCCTATTGTAAAAATATCTTATGGAAATACTTCATTCTTATTTACTGGTGATGCTGAAGAACTTTCTGAAAACGAAGTTTTAAATGCTGGTTTTGATTTGAAATGTGATGTATTAAAAATAGGCCATCATGGATCTTCTAGTTCAACTTCCGAAAAATTTTTAAAGGCAAGTAATCCTTCCATCGCAGTAATTTCAGTAGGAGAAGATAATACTTACGGTCATCCAACTGATACTGTTTTATCAAGACTAAAAGAAACTAAAATTTATAGAACAGATATAAATGGAAACATAGTAATAACATCAGATGGTTTATCTTTAAAATGATAGATGCTCCTAAAATATTAGGAGCATCTATCATTTAAGATTTTATTCTTAAATCAATATTTTAACTTTCTTTTAATGCATCCTTTTCTTCATCTATGCAAGTTTTTTCTTCCGTTTTTTTTATATCTTTAAAGTTTTTATTTTGTATATTAAAAAAATCATCATCTTCTTTTTTATTATCATCTATTTCTTCTATATATTGATCTTCTTGAATTTCATCTTCCTTATTTATATATGCCCTCCATCTCATATAAATATTATACAAATTGGTAACATCTTGCTCATTATATAGAAGTATAGTTTCTATCTTCTCTTTTGGCATTCTTAGTATATACTCTCTATCTTTTAATACTTTATTAAAAGTTTTAGCCAAATTAGATCCACTAATTAAATCTCCCTCTCTATGAATATCAAACTCTTTTTCTAGATTTTTTAAACCTATAGAGTGTCCATATTCTTTTTCATACTCTCTTTGAATATCTATATCTTCAAATTCCTTAGAAAAATTAAATTCTATTCCATATTTTTTAAACAAATAATTTATAACTGTATAGTCATTATTTCCTGAGAAAGTAACAATTGCTTTCTTCCCTTTTCTCTTCATATTAACAAAATATCTTTTAGCTAAATCAAGAATTTGAATTACTTCCCCTTTATTTTCAATCATATATTGAGTTACATACAATTTATTATTTTCAAAAACACAGGCTCCAAAGACTCCTATACATTTGGGCTTCTTATACACATAATGCTCTAAATCAAAAAATATTAATTCTTCAGGAGGCCTATTAATTGTATCTGTTTTTAGCATAAAATCTCTTGCTAAATAATCCACCTCTATTATATTCTCTCTTATAATCACATTACCACTCTTTCTTCCTTATCATTTATCACCTTTTAAGTCCTTAGTTTATCTTATAATATTATATCATCTTTTATAACAATATAAAAATAAATATAATTAAATCTTTCTACCTTAATATAATATTATGTAATTTATTATATGTTCTATAAAAATATAATTAAGTGTAAATACATAAATATTTTATAAGTGATAATATCTATCAATTATACATTTAAAAATATTGACTATTTTTTCACATTTTGATATCATATAAATATGATAATGATTTTCAATACGAGGTGGATGGTATGAGTCTATGTGATTTAAATTTAGGGGAAAAAGCTATAATAAGATATATCAATGGTGATGATAAACTTACAAAAAGATTATTAGCTCTTGGTTGTATTGAAGGAACTGAAATTGAACTTAAAAGAATTGCTCCTTTAGGGGATCCAATAATAGTTAATCTTAGAGGATTTGATTTAGCAATTAGAAAAAAGGATGCTAAAAATATATTTTTAGCTGTATAGGGGGAATAACAAATGAAAACAGTAGCATTGCTTGGAAATCCAAATGTTGGTAAGACTACTCTTTTTAATTACTTAACTGGTTCAAATCAAAGAATTGGTAACTGGGCTGGAGTTACAGTAGATAAAAAGGAAGGATTTTTTGGAAATACTAGAATAGTTGATTTACCTGGTATATATGCAATGGATACTTATTCTAATGAAGAAAAAATATCTAAAGCATTTTTAGAAAATGACGACGTTGATGTTATATTAAATATAATAGACGCTTCAAATATTGATAGAAATCTTTATTTGACAACTCAACTAAAGCAATTTAAAAAACCTATTATTTTGGCTGTAAACATGATTGATGTTGCTGAAAAAAAAGGAATAAACTTAGATTATAATAAATTATCAGAACTTATGAATGTTACCGTAATTCCAATTGTAGCTTCTAAAGGACAAGGTATTGATAATATAAAATCAGTTCTAGAAAGTGGTAATTATTTATCTAAGATAGATAATAGCAATTATGAATTTAATAATGAAAAAGAAACCTATGAATTTATAGAAGATATTCTTAATAAATGCAATAAAACTATAGATAAATCTAAAACTACATTAAAAGATAAATTAGATAACTTTCTATTAAATCCATGGCTTGCATATCCAATATTTATAATAATAATGGCATTAATGTTCCAAATTACATTTGCATGGATTGGACAACCATTATCTGATATGTTGGATGGATTTTTAAATGATTCTATTTTACCTTATTTATCTGATTTACTTGCTAATACTGCTCCATGGTTTCAATCTCTAATAGTTGATGGTATTGTAGCTGGTGTTGGTGGAATTATTGTTCTATTACCTATAATACTTGCACTATTTGCATGTATATCAATACTTGAAGATAGCGGATACATGGCTAGAGTTGCATTCATCATGGACAAACTAATGAGAAAAATGGGCCTTTCAGGTAAAGCATTTATACCTATGATAGTAGGATTTGGCTGTACAGTTCCTGCTATAATGTCCGCTAGAACATTAGAAAGTGAAAAAGACAGAAAGCTTACAGCTTTATTAGTTCCATTAATGAGTTGTAATGCTAGATTACCTGTTTACGCTGTATTTGCAGCAGTATTTTTCCCAAGATATACAGGTTTAGTGGTTGCTCTTTTATATTTATTAGGTGTAATATTAGCATTTATTTTAGGAATAATATTTAAGAATACTTTATTTAAAAAAGATGAAGAACCATTTATTATAGAACTACCTGAATATAAAGCTCCCTCTATAAAAAATGTTAGTAAACAAGTTTATGAAAAAGCTAAAAGCTTCTTAGTAAAAGCCGGAACTATAATATTTGCTATGAGTGTTGTTATTTGGTTCTTATCAAACTTTAACTTCTCAGGTACTGTAGATGTTAATGAAAGTATATTAGCATCAATTGGAAACTTTATAGCTCCAGTATTTAGTCCTTTAGGATTTGGTAACTGGCAAAGTTCAGTTTCTTTATTAACTGGATTATTGGCTAAAGAAACCGTTGTTGCATCAATGGGAATTATATTTGCAGGTGACTTATCAGTAATGTTACCAGTTTATTTTACTACAGCATCAGCAATATCATTCTTAGTTTTTGTACTTTTATATACTCCTTGTATATCAGTTCTAGGAGCAATGAAAAAGGAGTATGGTACTAAATTCACATTATTTGCAAGTGCATATCAACTTGTTTTAGCTTGGGTAGTTTCATTTATAATTTTTAACATAACTAAATTATTTATATAAAAGAAGGTGTTTCCATGGAAGTATTAATTACTTTAATTATTGTGGCTTTTGCAGGATATACAATATATAAGAACGTAAGAAAATCTTCTAAAGGCGAATGTAATTGTGGTAGTTGCTCAAATCATTGCCCAGCCTATGAAGAAAAGGAAAATGGAATTAAACTTAAGAAGAATAACTAAAAGTAAAATGGCTTAATAAAATTCAATTGAATCTTATTAAGCCATTTTAAATTTCTACTAACTTTTTTCTGCAATCTTTACTAAATCTTCATTCTTTTTCATTATTCTCTCATAATATACTTTTATAGTTGCCGCTGTTGGAGATGCTAAAAGCATTCCTAAAGCTCCATAAAACCCTCCACCTATTAATACTGCCACTATTATAAACAAGGGTCTCACCCCTACTTTATTTCCTATTAATTTAGGATCTAAATACCAACCATCAAATAGTTGAAGTGCTAATAATACTAAAAATACAATTAATCCCTTAGTTGGAGATACAAAAACATTAAATAAAAATCCTACTATTTCTCCTATAAACGGTCCAAAGTATGGAATCATATTAGTTATTCCAACTATAACAGCTAATAAAAAAGCATATTCTGATTTAACTATAGTTAACAAAACTAATGCCATAGCTGCAATAATTGCAGAGTCTATTGCTTTTATTCCTATATAAGCACCTATCATATTATGATATATTCTAACACCCTCTATTAATTTCTTGCCTTTTTTTTCTTTAAGTATTAAGAATGTTACCTTTTTACTTTCTTTTATTAATCTATCTTTATCTACTAACACATATATAGATATTAATAAACCTAAAAATAATTTAACTACTTGACTAGAAATAGTAAATATATATGATATTGAACTTTCTAATAAAGTTACTGCCATCGTACCAACTTGTGCTATTATATGATTGACATTATCCATTGTTCCTGTAGTATTTATAATTTCTTTTACAGATTCATTATTTAAAATTATATCTAGCCAACCTTGAGTTTCTTGAATATATATAGGCATTTTTGTTGTTATATCTACAGTGTTATCTATAATAATAGGTATTAAGTATATTGATGCTAGTATAAGTAATACTAATACTAATAAATAGGTACTTAATATAGCATTGCCGTCTTTTACTTTAAACTTTCTTTTTACAAATTTAACTAAGGGATTTAAAATATATCCAAATACTAAACCATATACAACTGGCAACATTAAAGACCAAAACTTCTTTAATATACTAAAAAAATATGGATAATTTTCTATAACCTTAAATCCAACTATCCCTAATACTATTGCTATAACAATAGTAACTAACAAATCTTTATTTTTTATATTATTAAAAATCTTTATCTACTCCCCTCTTCGATTTTTATAAATTATATCATAATGGTATTATTTAGTCTTTCATATTATTATTAACTTTTTATAAATATTAGATACAAATAAGGATGCGAATCTTCGCACCCTCACTTACTATAAATTACATCTTATCTACAACTTCAATTCCTAATAAAGCTAAAGAATTCTTGATTACTTGGCATGTAGCTTTTACTAGGCTTAATCTAGCTTCTTTTAATTCTTCATCTTCTAAATTTAATACAGAATGTGCATTATAGAATTTATTAAATGCTTTTGCAACTTCTATTGCATATCTTGTAACAATTGATGGCTCTAATTTTTCTGTTGCTAAATGTATTTGCTTTGCAAACCCTTCTAATGTTTTTACTAATTCAAATTCTTCTTTTGAAGAAAGCTTAGAATAATCTGCATTTCCTTTAAGCTCCCCTGCTCTTGTTAATATACTATTTGCTCTTGCATATGAATATTGAACATAAGGACCTGTTTCCCCATCAAATGAAAGCATTTCTTTCCAATCAAATACTATATCCTTTTCTCTAGAATTTTTTAGATAAGTGAATACTACTGCTCCAACACCAATCTTCTTAGCTACTTCTTCTTTGTTTTCTAAATTTGGATTTTTTTCATTTATTACTTCTAATGTTTTATCTATAGATTCTTTTATTAAATCATCTAATAAAATAACTTCACCTTTTCTAGTTGAAAGTTTTCTATCTGCAAATTTCACAAGTCCAAAGCCTACATGAACGCAGTCCTTTGCCCATTCATGACCTGCAAGTTCTAATACCTTAAATACTTGTTTAAAGTGTAATGCTTGTGGTGTTCCAACTACATATATGCTCTTATAGAAATCATATTTTTTCTTTCTATACATTGCAGCAGCTAAATCCCTAGTTGCATATATTGATGCTCCATCACCTTTTAGAACAATACATGGAGGCATATTATATTCATCAAGCATAACTACTTGTGCGCCATTACTTTCTACTAATAAGTTCTTTTCCTTTAATTCATTTACTACAACATCCATTTTATCATTATAGAATGCTTCACCTGCATATGAATCAAATTTAACATCAAAAATTTCATATATTCTTTCAAATTCTTTTAAGCTTAAGTCTCTAAATCTCTTCCATAAAGCTTCTACTTCTTTATCTCCATCTTCTAAAGCCTTAAAGTAAGCTCTTCCTTCATCTTCAAGTGAAGGATCTTTTTCAGCCTCATCATGGAACTTAACATATATTCTTAGTAATTCATCTATAGCATTCTTTTCTAACGCCTCTTCATTGCCCCATCTTTTATATGCAGATATAAGTTTTCCAAATTGAGTTCCCCAATCCCCTAAATGATTTATTCCTTCAACGTTATATCCTTCTTTTTTAAATATTTTATATAAAGAATTTCCTATAGCAGTTGTAAATAAATGTCCAACATGGAATGGCTTTGCTATATTAGGTGATGAATATTCAACACAAATAGTTTTTCCTTCTCCTATATTAGATGAACCATATTCATCTCCTTCTGCTAGTACTTTTTCTATTGTATTTTTTGTAAATATGCTTTTGTCTGCAAAGAAATTAACATATGGACCAATATTGATTATCTTTTCGAATCCATCATTGTTTATTTTTCCAGCTAACTCCTCTGATATCATATTAGGAGCTTTTCTGAAAGCCTTTGCTAATTGAAAGCATGGAAATGCATAATCTCCCATCTCACTCTTTGGTGGAATTTCTACTAACTTTTCTATGCTTTCAACATCCATATCTACATGCTTACTTATTGCTTCTGCAACTTTTTTCTTGTAATCCATTATGTATCCTCCTTAAATCTTCCTAGTAATTAAAAAATAAAAAAATCCGTCTCTTAACTAAATAAGAGACGGAAAAAATCCCGCGGTACCACTCTGATTGCATAAAATGCCACTCAATGCCTTAACGCAGCAATACGAACTATCCTACTAATAAAATTTCAGTAGCTATCTCCAAGGTTCTCTTCCTAATATTCTATCTTATAAGGCTTACACCAACCCCTTACTCGCTTAAAGAATCAAATATAGTACTCTCCTCTTCATAGATATTAATACTTATTCTAATTTAATATAACCATTATACATAAACCAAACTTTTATTGTCAACAGAAAAGGTAGTTATATATAAATTATATTTAACTCTACCTATATTTTATTAACTAAAGTGATATAATATCTATAACAAAAATAATTTTCATAATATTTACTTAAGGAGTCAATATGGATAGAGTTGGTATTATCGATATAGGTCCAAGTTCTCTTAGACTTATGTTAACTGAAGTTAATGAAAATGGGTATTTTAAAATAATAGATGAATTAAAAACATCTATCAGATTATGTCATGATTTGGTTACTGATTACGGTATATGTAATGAAAACTTCAAAACTATACTTTCTACACTTAGAGCATATAAATCACTTTGTACTGTTTCAGGTGCAAATAAAATATTTGCTGTTGCTACTGAATCTTTAAGAGAAGCTAAGAATAAAGATGTTCTTCTTCCACTTATAAAAAAAGAATTAGATATTGATATTCGAGTTTTAAGTTGCGATGAAGAGATTTACTATAACTTTCTTGGCATAAAAAGAAGTATTTATATAGGCAATTCTTTAATGATTGAAGTTGCTGGCACTGATACTCATTTAGCTTGGGTCCAAGGTGATAAAATACTAAAAAGTATTACATTGCCTATAGGAAGTGTAAATCTAACATATAAATTTAATTTGAGAGATAGAATATTACCTCAAGATTTAACTGATACATTTGAATTTATAACCTCCAAATTAAATGATATTCATTGGCTTATGGAGACTAAGTTCGATTCTATTATAGGCATAGCATCTACAGTCAGAAATCTTGGTAAAATAGATAGAGTCAGAAAGCGATATCCCTTTGATATTCCTCATAACTATGAGCTTTCTGATATTGATGTTCAAGAAATATTTAATTTATTAAAATGTAAGGACTATAAGCAAAGACAAAAGCTAGATGGAATGGAACCAGAACTTGCAGATATAATCGTTGGTGGAACTGCTATCTTTAAGAAAATAGCTAATATGGTTCAATGTAACAAAATAATCATTTCAGGAAGAGGCCTTAGAGAAGGCTTAATGTATGAATATCTTGATAATAAATACTCAATACCAGAAGATATACTAGATTATAGCATAAACGAAATATTAGAAACTTTAAATTGTGATAAAAATCATGCGCTAAATGTGTTTAAAATAGCTTATAATTTATTTAATTCTTTGAAGCCATTACACCATTTAGGAGATGAATATTTAAATATTATAAAAACATCTTCAATGCTTCATGATTGTGGAATTAGCATTAACTATTATGGGCATCATAAGCATTCATTTTATATAATATTAAATTCCTATATAAATGGATTAACCCATAAGGAACTTCTTATGAGTGCTGCTATCGCTGCTTCTCATAGATTTAATAGCTATCAAACACCTTTATCACCATTTTCTTCAGTTATTAGCCAATTAGACTTACGCTCAGTAAAACTTATTGGAGTTCTTGTTAAAATAGCAGAAGGTTTAGACAGAAGCCTCGTTGGCGCAATTAAAGAGCTTCAAGTGTCCTTTGATAGTCATACAGTAACAATTAAAGTTTCTTCAAATCTAGATGTTGACTTTGAAATTCGCCAAGCTTTAAGAGCAAGTGAAAAATTTAGAGAAATATATGGGAAAGAGCTTATTATTGAAGCTATTTAAATTATTATTTTAATAAAAACTTTTTATTAATTAACCATATTCGGGAGAATTTATAAAATTGTAAAAAATAAAAAAGTAGATTCATCTAAGTGTAATTAAAAGTTCATAAAATCTAGCTTTTAATTACACTTCTTTTTATAGAATCTACTTTTAGACTAAAATATTATCCCTACAACTCCAAATGCTATTTTACTAAATATAGTAAAGATTAAATTTGATGGTATTGTTAGTATAAATTGACCTACTAACACAATACCTAAAAGAATAAACATTTGATATTGATAAAGCTTATCTGCAACTTTATAAAAATTTTTAGGGCTTATTTCTCTAAATAACTCAAACCCTGCAAGTCCTGGGAGAGGTATTAAATTAAAGACGAATAAATTTATATTAATAATCGAAATAAATTTTAATGCTAATCCAATTATATTGAATGTTGATGACGGCAATTTATAAGCAACATTAATCCATATCGCAAATATAAACATTCCAATAAATCCTACTAATAAATTTGCAAGAGGAGCTGCCATAGTTACCTTTATTGCATCCTTCTGACCTCTTTTATATGCACTTGGATTTGTATCTACAGGCTTAGTCCAACCAAACCCAACTAATAAAATCATAACAAACCCAATAATATCTATATGAGCTGCTGGATTTAATGTTAATCTTCCTTGAAATCTTGGTGTTTTATCTCCTAATTTATCTGCTACTTTAGCTTTTGCATATCCTTGTGCAACAAAGGCTATTAAGATTGCAGGTACTGTTAATATCTTAGTTAATAAATAATTTGATCCTAACATCCTAGTCCTCCTTATTCTTTTTTATGATTATACCATATTTATCAAACTTAACTCTTCTTGTTTACATTTTTTTAATAAAAAATAGGAAAATATCATATTAATTACTTAATTCACAATACAATATATCCTAATATAAAATTCTTACCTTTATCTAATAAAGATAAGAAAACATCACCCACTATAAAATTTAATATTACCTAAATTATTAATCTTGCATACTTTTCCTAAAAAATTGTACTTCTATTAATATTGAAAGGGCTCTACTAATAGTAAAGCCCTTTCAATTTATTGATTTGGTTTTTCTGGTTCAAGCTTATCAGGATTGTTTGCATTACTATTATTATTTTCTCCAGCATTTCCACCTGTATTACCTCCGGTATTTCCACCTGTATTACCTCCGGTATTTCCACCTGTGTTGCCTCCAGTATTTCCACCTGTGTTGCCTCCGGTATTTCCACCTGTGTTGCCTCCAGTATTTCCACCTGTATTGCCTCCAGTATTTCCACCTGTATTGCCTCCAGTATTTCCACCTGTGTTGCCTCCAGTATTTCCACCTGTGTTACCTCCAGTATTTCCGCCTGTATTACCTCCATTTGCTGGTGGTTTTACAACATCTTTATCTGGAGTTGGATCTGGAATAACATCTTTATTCTTATCATCATACTCCTCTGGTCTTATGTTATATATGGAATTATATCTAGCTTCTTCAGCATTATAAGCTGCAGCAACATTTTCAACTGCTAATAAATCAAACTCTTCTGGATTAGGTAGCTTATTATTAAAAATAAAATCATGTAATACTTTTGAGTTCTGTTCAAAATCTATTAATAAGCACCAGCCTCTATCTTTATATAAATTATCTCTTGCAATAAGCTCTGTTTGTGGTATTTGTAGTTGTTCAAAATCTAAGCTTGGTAACTTATAAATTGTATAAGCTAAATTTAAAGCTTCTGGTATATCTATGTTAGTCTTCACCTGCTCTGATAAAGTATTTGCTATACCTACATATTTTAAAGGATTTACCTCTTTTAACTTTTTAGCAACCTCATGTAATACTTTGCTTTGTCTCTCTCCTCTTTCAAAATTTCCATTTCCAACATATCTTATTCTTGCATAAGATAAGGCTTGTTGTCCATTCACCTTTTGAAGTCCTGTTTCAGTAATTGGAGGAGAGTTTACACCTGTAGCTTCACCTATATATTTATTTACTTCATCTATTTCATAATCTTTTATATCAACTTCAATTCCACCAATTTGATCTATTATAGCTTCAAATCCCCAAAAGTTTACTATAATATATTTATCTAAATGTAAATCAAAGTTTTCTTCGATAGTATCCATTAGTAAAGCTGCTCCACCTTCAGCCCCTTTAAGTTTCCCTTTATCATCTTCTTCAGAACTTCCAAAGGCAAAGGCAGCATTTATTTTATTTTCTCCATATTCAGGTATATCAACTAATGTGTCTCTCATTATTGAAGTCAACTTAACTTTTTTATTGTTATTATCTAATGTAGCAACAATAATAGAATCTGATCTTGCTGGCTCGTCTAAAGTTCTTCCATCAGTTCCTATTAATAAAACATTTGTGATTCCATCTACCTCATTGTAGCTAACTTCCTTTTTATTTTCCGGCTTATATTCTACATAAATTTTATTTCTAATATGATTATAATACCCCCAAGCTGTTGCTATAATTATTGCTAATACGCTTAGGATAGATATTAATATAATTTTCTTTTTATTTCTCTTTTTTTTCTTAGAACTTTTTCTTTTCACTGAATCATTTTCACTCATCCTAATTCCTCCCTTTAATTTATTATATAACCAAGACCTTCATTTTTACAACAATATCCATTATATTATACTAAATTTATTTGTCATCTTTGTTACAAATATATAACAAAATATAATATTCTTCATATTTATATTATTTAAATTATTTATCTACATTATTTATACTAGAATATTTTTATATTAGCATATTTTATATGCTAAATTAAACTTAATAATATTTAACTTTTATATAACTTTGGTTTTAATTTATACATATACCTTTTTTATTTGAATTATTCAATTAATAATCCAAATGGTTGAGTATGATAATATTTAAGTATTAATATAATTATTTCAGTAAAATATCATAATTGAAAGACTTTATTATTTAATTTTTAATAAGTTAATAAATATTGACTTTATTAATATTAAATTATTTACTTATAGATTAATTAAATACCTATTCTCCCCCATATATAAATTATTTGCCATATTATAAAATTTAATCTTAATCATAAATATCTAAAAAAATAATACATTCTTATTTTATAATGTTTAAATTTATGCTTATTTGTTAATAATAGGAATAAGGGGTGATAAATATGGATAATTTAAATAATAATTCAAACTTAAAATCCACCAAAAAAAATATTAATAAAAAACAAAAAGCTGCTATGCTTGTTTCATTTATTTCATTATTAGCAATTTGCTTTTGCTTAAGTTACTTTATAACTGATTATATAACTAATCCAAATAGAGATATAACTAATACAGAAGCTCAAAATGAAACTGTATATAGTGAAAATAATAAATATTTAGATGATAATATCTATGTAATGCTAAAAACAAATGATAATATAGATATGGCTGAAAACCTAATTAATTTGAAAAGCAAATTAGATTTAAGTGAAAATATTACTAAAGAAGATTTAAGTGAAGAACTATCAACCCAAGGATACGTTCTTTCTGAGTGGGACAATAATAAATTAGTTTACACAAGAGATGCCGCTGTAAATACAAGTAAATTTAAATCTAATAAATACTATTTAGGTGAAGAAAATGGTTTTATAAGCTTATTCAAAACAGATTCTAATGGTAATATAATTGAATCTGAAAAGAAAGTTTATTCTGATTCTAAACCAATATCAAATTTGCCAGAAATAGATCAAAACTATATTAAAGAATATAAGTTTTCTTTTGATACAAGAGAAGAAGCACTACAAAAGTTAAGTGAAATGATATCATAATAACTACCTTCATTACAAAAAAGGAGCACATGCTCCTTTTTTTGATTTGTAAATAAGGCATAACAAATCTTAATAAGGGAATAAATAAATTATAAACTAATTTATTTAGGAAACATTATTAATTTATTACTATACACTCTACATTTTATTCATAATACTTAGTAGTAGTGGAAATACTAGGGCTTTAACAATTGCGCATTAGCTAAATAATATGTAAACACATAAGGTGAATAGCAAATTTAAGAATATATTTAAGAAAAAAACTTATACATTATTCACTAAATTGTTAAATATAGCAGAAAATACTATATCATTACATACATATAATTTTATATAGGTCAAAATAGAATTTATAATTTTTTTCTTTCTATTTTGATTTTTTTTCACATTTTAAGACAAAAAAGTATAATTATAATATGTATTTAGTTAATATTTTCATAATATATTTAAAAATTGTGTAATTGTAATAATTTTTTCACATTTTTTTATTTACATATCAATTTGAAGCTATTAATATATATTTATTGCCCTAAAAAATTATTCCAAATCGGAGGTTTGTTTTATGAATATTAGTATTATTGACATGCCCATATTCTACGGATGTGATAATCCTGGAGTTGAAAATGGGCCAAAAATTTTAAGAGAGAACAACCTTCTAGATATCTTTAATAAAAGCCACCAAGTCTGTGATATGGGCGAAGTTCATGTAAAAAATGTTTCTTCAAATGATAAATACGCAGCTAACGCAAAAATGAAGTATTTAGATGAAGTTGTGAGATCAAATGTTGGACTAGCTGATAAAGTTTATGAGTCATTAAGTAAATCATATCTTCCTTTAGTTATAGGTGGAGATCATTCCCTTGCTATAGGTAGTGTTGCTGGCTCAAGTAAATTTTTTGATGAAGATCTTGCAGTAGTTTGGGTGGATGCTCATGGTGATATAAATACACACGAGACTTCCCCATCTGGAAACATTCACGGAATGCCTTTAGCTAGTTCCATGGGAATAGGCCATGAAATTTTGACTAACCTTTATTCTTCTAGCAAAAAGGTTAAACCTGAAAATGTATTTTTATTAGGTTGCAGAGACTTAGATTTAGGCGAACTTGAATTAATCAAGAAATATAATCTTAACGTATGGACCATGAAAGATATTAAAACTAAGGGCATAGAAATTGTATTAAAAGAACTTGTAGAAGCTTTAAAAATGAAAAATGTTAAAAATATTCATTTTAGCTTTGATATTGATAGTCTAGATCCTTCTTATGTTCCAGGAACAGGAACTCCAGTAGAAGATGGATTAACCTTCTCAGAAGGAAAACAAGTAATTGAAACTATAATTAACACTTCATTAGTTAGAGCCATGGATTTTGTAGAATTTAATCCAATATTAGATAATAATAAAAAGACATTAGAAACTTGTCTTGAATTATTAAAAGTTATTTCTAAAGCTTTTGAAGGAAAATAAATAAGAAAAATAGCTAATAGATTTCTATTAGTTATTTTTTTATTATTAAGTATATCTTGTAGTTCCAGAATTATGTTTTATGATTTTTTTAAAATTTATGTTATTATATAATAAGAAACTTAATCTTAGGAGGATAAAATGAAACTACTATTTTTTGATACAGAAACAACTAGCATAAAGCCAGGTAATATATGTCAATTAAGTTATATAGTTATAGATGCTTCAGTTAAACCACAAAAAACTACAGGTAAAAACTTTTTCTTTACAGTAGATAGCATGGATGAAGGTGCAGAAGCTATTCATGGATTTTCACTCGAAAAATTATATGACCTTTCAGAAGGTAAAGAATTTTTAGATTGTGTCCATGAATTTATGCCAGATTTCTTCGATGCAGATTTTATAATAGGACATAATGTTCAATTCGATATAAAATTTTTAAAACATGAATTACAACAGCTTTGGGAAGCAGGTCTTATAGATACAACTTGGGAGCCTAAAAATACATTTTGTACTATGGCATATTATAAGTCTCCTTGTAACTTACCAAGTCCATCTGGAAATATAAAAAATCCTAAACTTGCAGAAGTTATAGATTTTCTTCAAATTTCTGAAGATCAAATAACAAATAAGGCAAATGAATTATTTGAAGGTAGTGGAAACTACCATGATGCTAGATTTGATACAGCTGCTACTTATTTAACAGTTATTCAAGGTATGAAAAAAGGATTAATTCCTGCAGGATATTTTTCAAATCTATTAAAAAAATAATTTTTTAATAATAAATCCCTAGAATAGCCTCTAGGGATTTATTATTGCTTAAAATAGATTTTAAAACTCACTAAAAAACTTTTCTTTAAGTAATTTACACTTTTCTTTATCCATAGCTGGAGTTCCATCTAACCTATATTTTAATCCTAATGTTTCATATTTATTTACACCTAATAAATGATATGGCAATAATTCTACCTTTTCAACATTTTCTAATGAATTAATAAACTCTTTAAGTTCTTGCATGTACTCTTCACTATCTGTCTTTCCTGGTACAACTACTTGTCTTATCCAAAGCTTAGTACCTGACTTTCTGCACGCATCTAAAAATTTATTTGTTTCATCTATTTTAAAACCTGTCATATCCTTATATCCAGCTTCTGATAAATGCTTGACATCATATAATACTAAATCAGTATATTTTAAAATTTCATCATATTCTCCAAATCCAACACCTGATGTATCTAAACACGTATGTATTCCTTCAGATTTACATTCCTTAAGAACTTCCAATAAAAACTCTGGTTGTCTTAATGGATCTCCACCTGAAAAAGTAACTCCACCACCTGAAGTAGTAAAATAACTTTTAAATCTTTTTATTTTTTTAACCAATTCTTCTGAAGTATATTCATTACCTTCATTTTCACTCCATGTATCTGGGTTATGACAATAAAGACATCTTAATTTGCAACCTTGAAAAAATACTACTACTCTAATACCTGGTCCATCAACTAGTCCCATACTTTCAATTGAATGAATTCTACCTTTTAGCATATCTATCTTCTCCTCTTTTGGGAAATTAACAATAAAATTATATTCTCTTATTTATTATAAGTTCTATATAAGAAATTGTCTATTATTTAAAGAGATCTATAAGACACCTCCTTAGTTAGAATATAAAATATTAGGTTTTAGCAGTGTTCTATAATGAAATGCATAAATTTATATTCTTTTTAGCCTATTTTTATTAATCTATACCCTCATTCTTTAATTCTCAAACATCTACTAGCAAAAAGATATACCTACATAAATAGGTATATCTCATATGATTCTATATATTTTTTAGATTTCATAAATAACGCTATATATTATATAACCCCAAGTTCCTTATATAACTCTTTGCTTATATCTTCACCAACTAATTTCTTAATAATTTCTACACAAAGCTCTATAATCCCAATCATATTTGAAGCAAACATTAATTTTCCATTATCAACAAATGACCTCTTAATTTCAATTGCCCCCTCTATTTTCCATTTAGATTCAGGAATTGCAACTCCGTTTATATCATTAAACTTATCGAGAAAGTAAATTCCATTAGAAAATGTAGTTATATAATCACACTCATTATATCTTTCTCTTATATAATTCATCAGAATATTATCATTGGTAGCTATAGATGCCCCTACCCCTCCTGGGATTATAACTATATTTGGATTAAACATATCCGTCCCTACTATTTTATCAACTGTTATGTCTATATTATTTGATTTAATTTTTGCCTTACTTGATACCGAATGTATTTTAAAGTAATCATCTTCCAAAAGTTCATTTATCTTTGCGAATATATTAAATACAATTGAATATTCCATTATATCCATATCATCATAAGCTAAAACAGCAATTTTTTTCTTATTACTTATTTTACAATTTAAAAAGTTATTCTTAGTTAATTTATATGTGTATTGCTTTCTAAAATTATTTATTTCTTCAAATCCGACTTTCTTTAATAAAGATTTAGCCTCATTTGTTCTTACAGTATCTATTATAGCTTCTCCCCCGAAGTCTAAAAAATAATACTCTAACAGTAATCTTAAGGCCTCTTCTCCATATCCCATTCTTCTATATTCATGATGTATTTTTATATTTATTCTCGCTACCTTAGTTGCAGAATTGTATCCATGAAAACTCACTTCTCCAATAGCCTTATCATCAGTCGTATATACCAAGCAATAAAAGTTTTTCCCATCAGTAGGTTGTATCATTTTCTTATAAAACATTTCCCATTTTTCTCTTGGAAATGAATATGCCTCACCAACCTCACCCATATTCTCCTTATTTCCCCATAAATCTTTAACAAAAGATAGCTCTTCAAAGCTAGGTTTCCTTATATAAGCTATCTTTCCATTTCTTCTATATAAACTTAACTTTTCATTCATTATCTCACCTATAAATATTACTTTATTCTTCCAGTCAACATATAGTTTACTATCTCATAAAATCGATGTTTTATCAAGCTATATAGACTTAATATAAGAAATAAGCAATTTAAATTTAATATTTTTTTAATAATACTAATTAATCTTATTATAGGTAATAAATTGAAAATGTAGATTTCTTCTATATTTTAAAGCTATAATAATTTTCAGTAATTTCAGACAGTCTATTTTTTTACTTAGTATTTCTAAACTTTTAGTGTTGTTTTATTAAACTAATTTTTTCAGAAATTCAATGTACTTTAATAGAATCAACACTTTCAGAAAAAAATTTTTATATGTTTTTTCACAAAAAATATTGATTTATATATAATTAAAATATATAAT